>Ga0307509_10002651_pt1 | contig 28608 bp, 22 predicted proteins | sample 10_EM_MG_FD_202245 | JGI IMG/M metagenome (GOLD analysis project Ga0307509, IMG submission 202245) | Populus trichocarpa ectomycorrhiza microbial communities from riparian zone in the Pacific Northwest, United States - 10_EM | ecosystem: Host-associated > Plants > Roots > Unclassified | place...
TGGCGGAGCTGAAATCAAATCAAATAAACCAAATATAAATCACCTAAACATAGGAGATCCTGCACTGCCCGCTCCTGTGTACCGTTACCGGAACATGTACACATGTTACACCTACCTGGAGGCACTTGTTGCACACCGGGGCAGACCTGTGTTCCTCAAAGAACCTAGCATTCCTGGACTTGCCAAACAAAAAGACACGCCCGGAGGAAAGGATCTTGTCACTGGTATCATTGCGTTCAAGAGTGAACCGAATGCCGCAAGAGGTAGCGCCAGCCTGCTTCATGGTATAAACCGAGCCAAGCATATTGGGCCGACCGGCAGTAACAACACCAGGGTTCGACCCCTCGATATCGGTCCGGAGGCCATCGAAAGCCCTGTCGCCAGACCAGTCTTCAGGTTTCCACAGAGAGCCCCTACCAGTGGGAGCCAGGGGGACGCCGGAGACTAAAATCTGAACCTTTGCCACATCCTTATAGAAGGCAAAGTTCGTAAGACCGGAGGGGCCGAGTTCCCGAAGGAGAGTCGATCGGCATCGTTCCAGTCTATCCCAGACCTGGGTGGCAGTATGTTCCGCCAAAGTCAAGTAAATGCATCCAATCTCAAGCTTGGAGCGGGCTTCCCGAATGTACGGGGTTTTGTCACAAACCTTCCCAAGATTGCTCAAAGTCTGGTTCATTCGGATGCGGATAGCCTCGGGGGTAACAGGAAGCCGTGTCCGCTTGCCGGCGTCGAAGCGCATAGTAATGTGGCGCTCGCGGGCATTGGGGGAGGGGGAGGAGGTAGGAACCCTGGCACGGGAAGGACCCGGAATAACAGTGGCAGGGGGTGGAGGCGGCACCAATCGTGACCTAACCTGACGACCTGGCCTGGTCATAAATGGCACAGGAGGAGGGGGAGGGGCAGCCGCAATCCGGCTATACATCGCCGCGCCGGTAGGGGGGGATGACACCGGAACAGTAGTGGGAGCAGCATCGAGAATGGGAACCGGGGCGGGGGTGGGGGTCGCGGCAGCCGCCGGGCCGGCAACCTTACTCCGCCGTCTGTTACCGCGACCACGAGCATCCTTTCTGCCAACCACGACAAACACGTTGTTGGGCGATTCAACAAAGGCGACCTTCCTGAGACCGGAGGAAGACGCAACACCAATATCAGTAGGAGGAGGGGAAGGGGTAACATCACCGTTCATGCGCTTAGCAGCCTCAGCGCGAACAGATTCCCTAATCGTTTCCCTCGAGCTCCAGACAGGTTCACCCCTGCCAATCGTCAGCTCAGCCTCATGGGCAACCGTATCCCCTTCCAACCGGGCAATAACAGTCTTCAACAACTTAATCTCCCCTTTCAAAGAGATAATCTCATCCAAGCAGTTGTTCTGCTGCTTGCCCAGACGCTGAATGTCAGCAGCAACCTCCTCAAGGGAACCATACGTCTCCTTCCCCCCAACCAGCCCGTAGACACGGCAGCCATCGATCATGGAGGCGTCGTCAGAATCGGAGGACGATGTAACCGAGCCATGAGAGAAGGACGGCGAGGACGATAGGGGGACCGCGTTACCGGAACGGATATCCTCCAGACCACTCAACAAAGCTGCGTTAACCCCCGAGGGCGACCGATAGCTCATGGTAAGCGGGAGGGCGGGAAGCGATGAAAAGGTCGGGGTACCCAATGGCGAAAGGCTGCGGGTAGTCGATCGTGGCTAAGCATCGGTGGCGTACCTAGAGTCACCAATACCTGTGCCATCAGTGTTAGACCCACCACCCAAATCCATAGGGGTATCGCGAACGATAACCGCCGACGAAGAAACCACTTGACTAGTGGTTAAAGGAAGGGGGGACGGGGAGACTCTCATGGGGGGGGCGTTGCCCCGTCGTTCCTTGGTGTGAGCGATAAACTCATGGTGTCTTTTCGACACAGGAACAAAAGCACGGCGACCAGAGGGAATGGTGGAATCGGGGGCGAAACCAGATCCGGCACCTGGGCGCGTCCAGGGGGAAACAAAGGGGGGAGGGGACGACACCTGAGTGATCCGATCCTCAGGGCGGATGCTACCTGCAGGAGGTGCATAGTCCTCGTCCGACGATCGGTCCAATCGGAAGTTGCTGTAAAGCTTCCGCTCACCGGATGAAAGTCGCTCAACAGGGGAGGGAAGACGCCGTTGGCTATCGTCAACCTCGACCACAGAAGGAACGTACAGGGGGTCCTGGGATCGGTCTTCGTCAATGGACGGCCAGGATGCAGAGGGGACCATGGGATCAGACGCCATAGTCGAATGGAAATCCGAGCTCACAATCTGGGAGCTGGACGGGGCGAAGGACTGGGAGGGGCCCTCGGAGGTGTGGAAATGGGCGTAAAAACCCAAAGAGGCAGTGCGGTCGACGTGGCAACCAGCAGAGGCAACAGCGAGGGATTCACAGCCGCGAGCAGCCAAGATCCCGAAACAAACCTTCTCAACAGCGTCGAAGGTGCGGAGGTCGAGGCCCGAAACAATATGTCGAACCTCATCATCGAAGTCCGAGTTGTCGTTCCTGCAACCTCCAACGTGAACAATGCAGAGACCAGTATAGTCTCCACCCGGGGCAGCGTAGGAAAATCCATGAACGGGCACAAGACCACGTTCGCCAGCAGCAACAGCCCGTCTCACCAGGGAGTGGGGGCAGGGAGGAGGGGGGGGAACAGAGTCACCCATCGTGAAAGTTCACCTGTAGCAAAGGCCAGGCGAGCCACGAAAGGAGGAGGAGGAAAGAAAGTATTCACCACCCGAAGGGGAGGCAAACAACTGACTGAAAAACGTAAATACACCGGTAATAAAAGCCCGGCGAGCCACTAAAGATATTGCCCGAAGGCCAAAAGCTACGACCGCCCGAAGGCAAAAAATCCTCACCAGGAGCCCGAAGGCAAAGGAACGCAACTGTCAACCAAGTATGTTCACGATAAAAGCGTGGTGTTGAGGGTGGCGAATCCGTGTGTTCTGATTGGTTGCAACAGACGGTCAGGAAAATCGGTGTGGTTGTTCGTTGTTAGGCTAGTCTACTCGTACATAAGAGGCGGCTTATGTGCTAAAGTGTGTGCGCCAAGCTAACTACTACACGTCCCCCTCATGAAGTACCTGAACACAGGGATTAAAAATTTGTATGGAGGATTGTCTGTGCCCCAGAATTTTGTATGGTGACCTGAACCCGCACAGACAATGACCCATACAAATTTTAATCCCTGTGTTCAGGTACTTTTTCTGTTTTTTTTTTTTTCAAAACTTTTTCCATTTCGGGTACTTAAGCTACTCTAAAGCGTGACCCTATCCTAACTACTCTTTATCCGCCACAACATCAAACTACACTAATGCCAAACGTCAAGCCACACGCAAGCCCCGAGCCTATTCATGTGAGTCTTTTGCGCCTACGGTCACCGCCTACTGCGAATCCTAAGCCCCTCTTGACCCCGGTCAACCCTCAACGACTCGACCTATATCTCCTACCCCTATATCCTCCCCCTCTATTTTCACCCCCATACGCATGGGCATAAGACCCTCTGGTACGGTAGGTATCCCCCACCATCCCATTGCCCTCCCCCACCAATGTCCTGTCAACAAACCTGTATGCCCTCCTGACAAACAGATCTGCCGGCACCCCACTTCCTCTTCTCACCCCACCCACTCTCTCCGCCATCAATCTTGGCCCCGCTGGCGCCCCACCTCTCGGCCCTGTCGGAACCACAACACTCATCTCTTCATCATCCTCCCCCTCCTCACTCGAATCATCCACCCTCCTCCTCTTACCCTCCGACACCGGATAACCAATCGCCGAAGGTCCTCCTTCCTCATCCTCCACCAGCGCCACTCGTGACTCCGCCCCACTTGGCTTCGCCACAGACCCCACCCTAACCCCTGCCACACTCGCCAAAGCCACAAAAGCCTCAGCCACATTTTTTTCTACTACCGATTCTTCAGGCTCAGCCACAACTAGCGGCTCAGGCTCCTTAACCCTTTCAGGCGAAGCCACCTCAGAATCAACCGCCACCTCCTCTTTCTTCAACCTATCCACCTCTTTCTGCAGTCCATTATTCCTCTTCGACAAGACGGAAACATGGTGTCGCAACTTGGAGATATCCTTCTCCAAGTCCAAAATTTTTTGTAAGGCAGCCGAAGCTGTCAAACCCACCTTTGCAACCTTGGTCGCAAAAAACATAGTAGAACCTCGCTTAACCATCTTTACCGATACCGGGCAGTTGATGGGTGATGGAGGTGATAAAATAATAGATGGAAGAGATAAATCTATCTTCCAGTGATGAAATTAGAATAAGGGTTGGATTCCTTGAACTAAAGACTTGAAGCCGACGAGAAGAGGGGTCCAAGGATCTCGATTGGTCAAAACCAAAAATATGACAAGTCAACTAAGTTGAAATTTCAATCGCTGTGGTTGTAAGAGACGTGGTGGATGTTGTTCAGGTACTTCTTGCAAGATACTTGTAAACAGAGTTTTTCCGTGGGCCCGATCGAGCGACATGACTGCTCTCACTACCCTATCAAACACCTCAGGGCACACCGGTATTGAAACAAACTAGGGCCAAGATGGCCAATGCGGAATTCCCTTCATTCAGATCCCAAGATACCTAAGGAAAATAACCGCTCTTTTTTTTGTCCCTCGCATAGACATTTTGCCCTCTGTTTGTTCTAATACGAGTACTGTACTTTACCCCTGCCCCGAGTAAGGCGGCGTTTTTTTCTCTTTTTTTTCGTGGATCTACCCTCGCAATCTTTTAGACCTGCAAGTGGAGCGACGGCGACCACAACCAAACGAAACGCCAAGAGTTCTCACAGCGAAAGCGATCGCACAACTCAGGAGCGGAGGAGAGGTTCACTTCATTCAACACCAGACTCTCTCAACCTTACTACACACACCGGTAAGATGAATCGGAAAACTGGAGGAAGCGAGATCCAGTGGCAAACTTGTGGCAAATATAAAATATCTATATTTATTGGAGCTCTTCTATGTGATTCTGTTCATTTGAACTTACTAGAGGCTTCTTGAAGTCCTCCAGACCAATAATATGCAAGCATTTCCCTCTTGCCACTGGATCTCGCTTCCACCAGTTTTCCGATTCATCCTACCGGTATGTGTACATCGACCAACTGACGGTAAATGCAGGAGTATATACCAACCACAACAGAGTCTTATCCTTCCATGGACCACCACACATGTCCATGCTCTCCCGTTAATGTCCCTCCTTCTGCGTACTCATGCTGACAAGGGAGAGCCAGACTCCCACTGTTCATACCCTTCGAGCATATAGCCTTCATGCGTTCGACTCTTTCACCCTTTCCTTACTGCTTTCCTGAGGGGTGCGCTGATCCAAAACTCAAGCGCATTCCTGCAGCTGAAATACTTTCCCGAAAGCCAAAGCACTTCCAAAGCTAACGCGCGTTCTCGAAGCCACAAACAAGCGCGTTCCCAGAATCTATCCGAACAACAAAGCGACTATCATGAGAGCATACCGAGTAGCATCTCATGACTTACAATAACCCAGACGTCCTAGGACAATTCTCTCTTATTCTAGTCGGGAGTGTTGAAGGTTGGGAGGCATGAGTTTTGGCATTGTAGATATTTTAATGGGATTAAGGATGGTTTTCCGATTTTTGTTGGCACACCCGGGGAGGCTACGGGTGGATGCGGACAGAGCTTTGGTGGGTTTGAACGGGCGTGAAATCGCGCGGGAGCGGGGAGGGGGCTTATGCCAGTTTATGGGGCCCGGTGAACTGTGTTTTCCTCTTTCCTATATCTCTTCCCCTTCTTTCGCTTTCGATTGGTTTTGGTGTCTGGTTTGGGTATTACTGTACAACTTACCGCTTTATCGTTAGACGGCTCATCCTCTTCTCTTCCCTTTTGTAAAGACTATTGCTTAGAATGAGAATCTGTTGTTGTTCCGGGTTTACCGGGGGTCTTCTATTCACGTTACATTAAAGGTGCTCATTGTTTCTGTGAGTTAAGTTAAGTAGTCTTCGCAAATACTTGCATAAAATCATTTGTGTCTCCTAATTGCCACCTGAATCGCTCGCACCCCGGCCAATTGTTCACCCTCTGCCTCTCTATACTGCGGTAGGGAGGGAAGGAGTAGAGTAGCGAAGATGATAGCTGGGAAAGATGGCAAAGGGAACTTAAGCTCTGCATCCTACTAGCTGCTGGATTTCCGGGGGAGTAGGTGGTGATTCATATCTGTTAGGTTTGCTAATTATCCGGATGTTGGCGAGGATTTGGGTGGGCTGGTAAAGCGTTGTGGGAAGTGAAGGTTAAAGGAAGGTATGGACTTGGAGGCTAAAGGGTAACTAAAATACTATCTCCGTAGAAGGTGAGGGATGCGGAATAGCGATAGGTAATTGAAGTCCCTCCGTAGTTGTGGAACGGCCTTCTGGGCTGTCAGGTATCTAGGGTATGTACAGGAATCTGCTTTAACACATTTTCCACAGGCGGAATATATAATACTGGGGAATCGCAGGACAAGAATAAGAGTAGTGATGAAGCTATGGGAGATGCTAATAGTACTTGATGTTTTTACAACTAGAAAAGAGAGAAAGGGAGATAAGGAAACATTAGATCCTTAGTAGTAGATGATGAAGGAAACTCTGGTCGTTTTCGGTGACTCGCTCTTGCGCGCGGTTGCTTCTATCTGGACTTAGGAAGGTTTTGCCCCCGATATATACCACCTAGCTATGCACTGGTGAGAAGGTGGGAAAGAAAGAACAAGGCGGCGATGAGGAAGCACACATCGATCGCTATCCTAAGGGAGGCCGGCGGTACTTGATCAGGGACAAAATATCTGCGCTCCAAGAATAACTCCACAACTCGCTCATGCTCCATTGAGGCGGCCCACAAAAGTGGTGTTCGGCCACTGGAATCGGCCAGGTCAGGTTTGACATCCTCTCGCCCCAATAGTGCCTTTACTGCTCCCTCAGACCCAATCTCAGCTACCCACGAAAGTGGCGTTCGGCCATTGGGATCCACCGGGTTAGGATTGGTATCCTTCCGCTCCAACAGCGCCTTCACTGCTCCCTCGCACCCAATCTTGGCTACCCACAAGAGTGGTGTTCGGCCACCGGAATCCACTAGGTTGGGGTTGACATCCTTTCGCTCCAATAGAGCCTTCACTGCTCCCTCGCACCCAATCTCGGCCGCCCACAAAAGTGGTGTTCGGCCATCAGAACCTACCGGGTCCGGATTGGTATCCTTTCGCTCCAATAGCGCCTTCACTGCTCCCTCACACCCGATCTCGGCCGTCCACAAGAGTGGTGTTCTGCCACTGGAATCCACTGGGTTGGGGTTGACATCCTTTCGCTCCAATAGCGCCTTCACTGCTCCCTCACACCCAATCTTAGCTGCCCACATGAGTGGTGTTCGGCCATCAAAATCAGCCGGGTCTGGATTGATATCCTTTCGCTCCAACAGCGCCTTTACTGCTCCCTCACACCCAATCCCAGCTACCCATGAAAGTGGCGTTCGGCCACTAGAATCCACTGGGTTGGGGTTGACATCCTTTCGCTCCAATAGTGCCTTCACTGCTCCCTCACACCCAATCTCGGCCGCCCACAAGAGTGGTGTTCGGCCATCACAATCAAGCGAGTCAGGATTGATATCTTTTCGCTCCAATAGAGCCTTCACTGCTCCCTCACACCCAATCCCAGCTACCCACGAAAGTGGCGTTCGGCCACTAGAATCCACCGGGTTAGGATTGGTATCCTTCCGCTCCAACAGCGCCTTTACTGCTCCCTCACACCCGATCTCGGCCGCCCACAAGAGTGGTGTTCGGCCACTAGAATCTACTGGGTTGGGGCTGACATCCTTTCGCTCCAATAGCGTCTTCACTGCTCCCTCACACCCAATCCTAGCCGCCCACGAGAGCGGCGTTCGGCCACTGGAATCCACCGGGTCAGGATGGACATCCTTTCGTTCTAGGAGGGTCGTTACTATCCCCCCGTGCCCGCTCTCAGCTGCCCACGAGAGCGGCGTTCGGCCACTTGAATCTGCCGGGTCAGGATCAACATCCTTTCTTTCCAAAAGGGTCTTTACTATGACTTTATGTCCGCTCCCTGCGGCCCACGAGAGCGGTGTCCGGCCACTGGAATCCACCGGGTCAGGGTTGACATCCTCTCGTTCTAAAAGCATCTTTACTACCCCCTCATGACCTCTCTTAGCAGCCCACGAGAGTGGTGTGCGGCCATATTTGGCATCTGCATGGTCGGGATTGACGTCCACTCGCCCTAAAAGCATCTTTGCTACCTCTTCATGCCCGCTCTCAGACGCCCACGAGAGTGGCGTTCGGCCATATTCGGTGTCAGCATGGTCGGGATTGACGTCCTCTCGTTCTAAAAGCATCTTTACTACCCCCCAATGCCCGCTCTTAGCAGCCCACGAGAGTGGTGCGCGGCCATATTTGGCATCTGCATGGTTGGGATTGACGTCCACTCGTTGTAAAAGCATCTTCACTACCTCTTCATGCCCACTCTCAGACGCCCACGAGAGTGGCGTTCGGCCATATTCGGTGTCAGCATGGTCGGGATTGACGTCCTCTCGTTCTAAAAGCATCCTTACTACCTCTTCATGCCCGCTCTTAGACGCCCACGAGAGTGGCGTTCGGCCATATTCGGTGTCAACATGGTCGGGATTGACGTCCTCTCGTTCTAAAAGCATCTTTACTACCCCCCAATGCCCACTCTCAGACGCCCACGAGAGTGGCGTTCGGCCATATTCGGCGTCTTTATGGTCGGGATTGACCTCCTCTCGTTCTAAAAGCATCTTTACTACCGCCCCGTTCCCGCTCTTAGCAGCCCACAACAGTGGCGTTCGGCCATATTCGGTGTCTGCCTGGTCGGGATTGACGTCCTCTCGTTCTAAAAGTATCTTTGCTACCACCTCATGCCCCCTGGCAGATGACCAGGTGAGAGCCGTCATCCCGATGCAATCGTCTGCATTGACATCCCATTCCCTCATCTCCAATACAGGAGAAACTATCCCAGTAATCCCGAGAAATGCTGCTCCGTGGAGCCCTGTAAATCCCACAGGTCCTCCCGCCCCATTAACATACCGGGCCCTGCCTGGGTCCTGATTATGGTACAATAACAGTAGCTGAGCAGATATATGTTCATCGAATCTATCGAGAAGCCTCAGAGCAAGTGTTTTGATATTTTCCGTCATTCCCAGCCTTGCGTGCCCTCCCCAGTAAACGGAAGCATATTCCAGAAGGGGCATTGTTGCGGGGGCTCGGTGAAGAGTTGGCAAAAGATCCCGAACGGATCCGAAATTGAGATATGTCAAGCAAACCTCGGCAATCGTTGAGTGAGGGTTATAGAATAGGGTCGGATCACGAGAGAGATGCTCCTGGAGTGTAAAGTGCACTAGTCGGAGTGTGGACGAAGAGGCCTCGGCCGTGACAAGGCCTAGGCAAGATTCTACGAGTGTCCGTAACGCGGGAATGTTTTCTAGATCTAAATCTGTAGATCCTATCTCCACTCCCAAGGCATGACAGAGCTCCTCGGCTCGTAATGGTCGTTCCGAATACAGCAGCCACATCAAGACCTTCATCCCGAGTACTGATTTATATCCCTTCTGCGCTTTCAGTCGCGTTAGAGTTGCTGTATAGGCATCACTCAGGCCGTTCCCCTGTGTCATCTCCTCGAGTTTCTTTATTCTCTGGCGAGTTGTCATCTCGTCTAGAATAGCGTCCATGTTGAGCGAAACGAGGAGGAATCTACACACAATCGTTGGCAAATATACATCACTGATAGAGTGGGAATGCAAAATGGTCTTACGCACACATCAGACATCTTTTCTTGGATAACCCCCACAATATCGGCCCGTAGATCCATGGTCATCGCTTCCGGCTCAGCATCCCTGTCTAACCTCTTTTCCAGATAATTTCGGATATCATGCGGGTTGGGGCTGACGGGCACCACAACTGCCTGGGTAAAATATCTTCGAACAGCTTCCCCGACATGGGGCCTCCCGGTGAGGAATATTCTTGTATTAGGGGACTCCCGAACAACGTCCCTGAGAGATTCGAGAAGCTCCGGCAGGTGCCTCGGTAAACACTCGTCCAAGGCATCAATACAGATGAAGGTCTGAGGTAGCGATGCAATAGCAATCCTCAACAGTCCCATCAAGTCCGCAAGTCGTAGCCCTCTACCGCCAGTCTCCCTTTTCGATTTTTTAAACGCCTCGCGGAGATGCTCAGGGATGTCTCCTTCGCCTACTAGCTGCTTTAGGATGGCACCAAGCATGTTGGTGATCGTCTGCTGTTGCTGGGAATGGAAGTCGCAGTAGAAGCCTGCGACCGCGATACCTTCCTTCCCTGCCTCATCGCGTAGGGTGTCAATCACTAAGGAGCTAGAATTTCTGGCCGTCAGTGGAATTCGCCTTCTCAAAGAATTCTGCCCCTTGCCTCAAATATGTCTTGCCCACTCCCGGATTCCCGGAGCAAAACAAGATAGCATTATCCGCTCCACCCCCACTACTCCTCCACTCCCGAAACTCTTTTGTTTCCAATACCCAATCTCCGATGCCGTCGAATCGCTCGGCGCGCACGCCTTGATGTCTATTATTTGGCTCTAGCGGAGAGAGCCAACGCCTAATATGCGCATCCTCAGCGGACTTATGGATGCTCTTGTTAAAACTACCTATTGTGTTGCCAGAGTGCACATTTCTGTCGCCCATGTTGACCGATATTTGCGCCGTAACGTTCTCCAAAAATCTGGGCAAAGTGGAAATACTGGAGCGACCTACCGGTATACGGGGATGGAGGGAGCTTGTTAACCTTGTGCGAATAGAGCTGAAGAAAAGCGGGGAAGATGAGGCTTGTTGCGGGACAATCTCTGCCGAATCATCCTCATGCCAAGGAAATACAACCAGCGCAGAGCTACCGTTTGGGAGGCTGTGAATCTGCATGTTTCATCGGTCCATTACAAGTACTGTACTGCAGATACCGCAAAAATTAGGAAGAGACAGAATACGCTAGCAAGGGTAAGAAAGGGCCGCTGGAAGAGAAATTGCTTCAAGGGGTAATAATATTTTTCATGATCGCCAACCCAAGCCCTCAGAATTTCGTTCCTTTCGGCAGTTTAGTTTCCTCTCTCGTAAAGGGCATCTCGATTTGCCATACCTTTTGTACCCTTGCTAGCGTATTCTGTGTCTGCCCAATTTTTACGCTTCTATCCAATCAGCTTCATCCCAAGGAAACATCAAATCAACAGAGTTTTTTTTTTACCATCGATTCTACTGCCCGGATTTGCTCGGGTAATCCGCTATCTCCGCCCAGCATGTATTGTACTGTACGAGTAGTCTCCGTATTTAGACATACGGGTATTGATGTCTTTCTAACACGGGACAGCCTAAGGCCTGTGGTCGTGTTGGTTCTTATTAACTGGTAGTCGCAATTCTGTTCGCTTGTCAAACTAAGCCTTTGTCCTCTGCAAAAACATCTCCCCTGACACTTGTAAATACCGTGCGGTACTCGAGTACTTGCACAGTGGTACCTAGTTCACACCCCTAGCCTCAGCGCTGCCTCTGGCATTTCTAATCGTTCGCGCCTATTTACGATACTGGTAGTCTATGATACCTCAACGCTAAACCCCAATTCTGCCCTCGTGTCCTCTATATCATACGGCATTTCTTCGAACACGAGCCGAGTCGCGCTTCTTCAGCCTTGCCCTAGCTAGGCATTCCAACAACCCCGACCCCATAGAATACTGATAGCCATCTCTGCAGTACTCTCGGCTCAACCAACACTTCGCACAGAATATCATGGATCCCCACGCACACACATACTCGGCCAAGGTTGGCGACAACAACTCCGGCAGCGGCAACATATTGGATTCTTTCAACAGCAACAACACATTTATCGTCAACCCGGCTGATGAGGAGTCGGAGCTTCTGCGGTGGCTTTCGCCGCTAGAGTCTCAAGATAAACATCAAGACGTGCGTGCTGACCGATTTGATGGTATTGGGGATTGGCTTTTGCACACAAACGAGTTTCGGGAGTGGAGGGGTAGTGAGGCTGGAGCTGGCGGGGCTGTCTTGTTTTGCTCCGGGAAACCGGGAGTGGGGAAGACACATCTAAGGTGAGTCGCGAGACTCTTTGAAGCGAATATCCCTGACGACCAGCATTATTAGTTCCCTGGTGATCGACAATCTGAATGAAAAACCAAGTGGGCAGGATATCGCTGTCGTGATTTTGTATTGTGACTACAAGGAGCAGCACAAACAAACAACCACAAATATGATAGGATCCATCTTGAAGCAGCTGGTAGCTAAAGACGGTATTCCGGGATCTGTACGGGAGAAGCTCATGGATGCGAAAAAAAAAGTGTGTGGCGGTCGGGGGCTGCGCCTTCTGGATCTTATGGAAATTCTGAGGGAATCAATTGTTTCGTTACACCAAGTTTTTTTCTGTATTGATGCACTTGACGAATTTATGCCGGAGAAACTCCCTGAGCTTCTCCTATCCCTAAGCGATATCGTCCAAGAGCTACCGAACGTGCATGTGTTCCTTACTGGGAGGCCCTATGTCGAAACCCAAATCTCAAAACATTTCGCTGGGGTGGTGACGATCCCGGTTAGTCCTAACCAGGATGAGATTGAGAAATACCTGCGGGAGAAGTTCAAGAAGGACCCGGAGGCCGATGAGATGGACAATGGTTTACAGACGGATATTATAAGAACTGTCCGCAGTAGTCTATCCGAATCGTTCGTTAAAATATCAACACTTCACCCTTCGTCCATGATCATATACTTACAATCACGCGCAGATTCCTCCTTGTTTCGCTCAGCATCGATGCTATTCTGAAAGAGGAGACTATCTTCAAGAGAAGAGAAAAGCTGAAACAGATGTCAAAAGGCAATGGTTTGGAAGATGTCTACGCAGAAACCCTAAAACGAATGAAAGCACAGAAAGGTCTGAGACAAGAATTCGCAATAAAAGCCCTGATGTGGGTAGCGCATTCGGAGCGACCATTACGAGCAATCGAGCTACAGCAAGCGTTAGAGATACAGATAGGATCTACAGAGCTTAATCCTGGTGGCGGCCCTACCATAAAGACGCTCCTAGGGTGGTCTCTCGGGCTCATAACTCTTGAGAAATCCTCAGACACCGTCCGGCTTGTCCATTTTACTCTACAGGACCATCTATCCAAGAATCCAGCCCTCTTCGGAAGCCCCGACTCCACGATTGCGGAGATTTGCTTAACGTACCTCAATTCCCAGTCTATCCGGAAGCTTCCGCCATCGTCGAACGACCCTACCGGGCCAGAAACCTCACTTCTAAATTACGCTTCTTGTTACTGGGAAAGGCACGCAAGGAGGGAGATAACGTCAGATATAAAGCGACTTATTCTGGGACTACTAGATGGATTCGGCCAGCATATATCCTCGAGGATAATCTTGATAAATGGGGATTACCCTATAAAATTGTGGTCGCGGTCTTCTGATTCGGAATGGGATAAGTTTAGGGGATTTACGTGTGTCCATTGGACAGCATCTCTCGGAATGTTGGAAATGACCAGTGCTTTATTGGAGATGAAGGAATGGGATTTGAATGTGGCTGATGGAACGGGCAGCACGGCAATTGCATGGGCAGCTCGAGGGGGGTATACGGATATCCTGAAGATACTTTTAAGCCAAAATAATACCAATCCCAACACCGCAGATAAAGATGGCCGAACACTCTTCTCATGGGCCGCCTGGCTGGGGGACAGAGAAGTAGTCAATAACCTACTAGAACGGAAGGATATCAACCTTGATCCTGTACACTCCGATGGCCGGACGCCACTCTTGTGGGCCGCCTCCAGGGGACATGAAGAGGTGGTGAAGCTAATCCTAAAACACAAGGATGCGGCTTTTGGCCTGACACCTAACGTTGGAATGCCAGCGGTCTTCTTAGTCGCGCCGTCGGTGCTGCCCCAATCCCACCCCAAGCGGAATCGCTCCTTTTGGTTTTTACAGCCCAAGCTTGCCGCCCCCACCTCCGACACTGGGTTAGTCACCCAGATTCTGGTTGATTGCTTGATTATCTCGGCTTCGCTCTGTCTTTTGGTTTTTCTTAGTTGGGTCATTCCTTCGTCGAAACTTTTGCTACCATTTCATTGATGACCATCGCTGAGGGAGTTGGTGTAGATGAATCTTGATGGGTTTGGGTACACCTACGCAGGGAGCGGGCTGTTAGTAAGGATGGCTGTCTGGGCACTGGCAGAGGATAGTAGAAAATGCTTGGGCATGACGGTGTGATGGATGGGAAGCTTTAAGGGACCGGCGGGAGTGTTAGATTTGCTCTTCTCATTTGATTTTCTTTCTCTTCTCTTTTTTGAAATTCGGGATTTTGGTGGGTGTTCGCGCACTTTCTTTCGTTCGCCATTGTTAGACTTGCATGGGAAAGCACATACACTTGTTACAAACAGGAGGTGAACTTTGGGTTGCATTTGTTCTGAAGCTGTTTATTTCTGCATTTTCCAAACATGTAGCTCAGTTTAAGTATCAGGTTACACGCAACAACAAAAATTATTGGTTTCTCTCTTCCGATTGGATCATTTCAGTTCATTCACAATTGCCCACTCCACATGATTTTGGGCATAGGGGTGGGTGGGAGGGATGAGCGATAGGAGCCGGTTACTAATTTATGGAGAATAGTCTGTGATATTGGGTCCGCTCTCTTTTCGCCTCACTTGCGGCCTCACGGTGGGTCAAACGTGATCGATGTGCAAACAGCCGCCCTAGACACAGTACCTACAGGCCTCTTTGCGCTATAGCCCCCCGCCAAAGGAAGAAGCACCTCATAATGCCTTATCCGGATATCCTCCCACGACCAGCCCTTTCATACCTATCATATTTATCACCAGTGTCCGTAAGCGTCTGGTTAGGACTGCGGATATCGGCAAGCTTCCGGGTAATCGAGCACGATCGCACTTTTTCCAAATATTCCAGGACCTGCCAACACTGATATGGAATGCGTACGCCTGACTGAATGCGACTTCAAATATCGACAAAAGACAATTGTAGACCCCAACTTCTTCATAGGCTAATTGAGACATAGTGGGAGAGATCCAAATTGACATCACCGACAATGGCCCGGAGTTCCCAAGCATGGCCCTATATCTACTTGCAAATCTTACTGTGTCTTGAAGGGCAATGTGGTGGAGAAGAGGCCATTCTCAAAAAGGGTATGAGGTGATCGGGTAGTGGCCAGAGGGTAGTGGCGTAGTGATAAGTAATTTATCTCCATGTTGCGAGAATAGTGAGTGATAGGTATAGTAACTACCAGGTATCCACGCTACTCGGAGCACGCTAAAAATAGTACTGTATCCGGAGATGGAACGAGCGGAAGGCGTCTTTAGATATTGCATGGATGTAAGAGAATATCTGGAGATATCTTGGGGCGTATTCGAAAACACTTGCAGGCATCTTGAGGTATCCTGGAGAGCTTCAGATGTCAGCAGATACAGTAGTTGGGAGCATCTGGCGGCGCCCTGTAACGAAATTTTGATTGATCAAATAGCGCTACCGAAAGCCTACTAGCGTCACCAGCCATCGATGAAGCTCCCAGGTATCCCCAAGCCTCTTCTAGCTAGGTCGTATATCAGCAGGCTGTCTACAGGCTCGGCCCCCTGCCAACGCCACATATTACTAAAATATCCTCCCGGTTAACCAACGCTCAGGACCCGGCGTCGTAGGTCAAACTACACTGACATACCCCGTCAACAGTCGCTAATGACGCTAGATACCAGTTCCATAGTCCGTAAACTGCGATTGAGCTGGCTAGGGAAAATCTCACCGTTGGGGAAGCGTGCCGCAGCTTCTATGGCGAGCGGGAACGGATGAGTACCAACATGACAGGAGCCATTTCAAAGCGGCCGGCGGTCGAAGGCAACGAAATTCTGGGATCGGTACGGAAGGTGTTTCCGAAAGCGAAAAATATGCGTGACAGTGGAGGTCTGCGACCCCCGGATCTTGTGGTAATGCCGAAGTAGGCGAACGCTTCACTACCCCAAGTTTTCATTCGCGTCAATGCTCTTGCCGAATTTATCCCGAACGATCCCCGCTCCCGAAACTCGCTCCTTTCCAACAGTCAATCCCGACACCGCGAAACCAGTTAATGCGCACGTTATAATGTCTGCTATTCAGCTCTAGTGGGGTCAACGCGTGATCTGTGTGTCCTCGTCGGATACATGGGCGGTCTTGTTGAAGCCCCCCGTTGTCTTGCCGAAGTCGACATTGTTGGCGCCGGATCCGATGGATTGTGTATGTGCAGTCTGGGCCATGGTACTCTATCCGAAACGTTGGTTGGGCGTAGAAAATGGTAGTGAACTACCGGTATTGAGGGTTAATGGGGGACTTTGCAGGGCCTTTCTGTGGGCGAACTTGAAGAAATGCGGCGATGTGGCTTCCCCTCTGGCAACCACTACCCAATCATATTCATGCCAAGGAAATCGCAACACATTAGAGCCTCAGTGCTTCGCAGCGGATCATTGCTGCCTCCATGTCACGTGGTTGTCAGTACCCTAACCCTGAGGTTCCTTGGGCTCGACAATTGCTGCTAAATTCTTATCGTGGCCCACGGATGGCGTCTTGCCCGGTATTCGGTGCGCGAAAAAAAGAAATCGTCAAGGTTAGGGTTACAAAAATTACTGGCGACTAATCCCTGTTCATCGCCCCCCCAGCCCCGCCGTGGGTACGGCGAAGACTGCGCGAGTACCTTAGCGCTAAACCTCTATTTTGCTCTCGTGCTCCTTACAGGACTTTCTTCGGGCTCATTGCGCAAAGGGCCTCTACTCTGGCGTGTCTATGACCGGAAGGTGATTGTGACGCAACGAATCGAGTCGCCTCGCGCGCCTTTAGCTCTGTCCGAGGCATTCCCGTCACCACTCTGGCACATACGGTACCAACCCCATACGATACCCGTACGGTAGTCCTCTACGTAGCGCTCTAGGTTCAACGGCACTTTCCACAGAATATCATGGATCGCCCCGCACACATACATTCGGCCAATTTTGGCGACCACAACATCGATAGCGGCAACATATTGAATAGCTTCAACACATATACCGGTATCGTCGATCCGGCCAAGGAGAAGTCGGAGCTTCTGCAGTGGCTGTCACCACTAGAACCTCGAAACAGACATCGGGAAGTGCGTGCCCGCCGGCACCCCAGCGTCGGCAACTGGCTCCTCGAAACTGACGAGTTTCAGGAGTGGAGAGGTGGGGACAGGCCGACGGATAAAGCCATTTACTTTTGTTCCGGGGAGCCGGGAGTGGGGAAGACATATCTAAGGTAAGTGGTGAGACTCTACGAGTCAAACGGATGTCCCTAATGACTAGCTACACTAGTTCCCTGGTGATCGACAGCCTGGATGAGCAGGCAAGCAGGGAGGGTAGCGCTGTCGTGATTTTGTATTGCGACCACCATGAGCAGCACGACCAGACAACTTCCAATATCATAGGAGCCATCTTGAAGCAGCTGGTAGTCAAAGATGGCCGTATTCTAGGATCTGTACGGGAGACGTTCCAGAAGACGAAAAATGAGTGTGGCGGTCCAGAGCTGTGCCTTTCGGATCTTGTGAGAATGCTAAAGAAGTCAATAGTTCACTTATATCGAGTCTTTATCTGCGTTGACGCGCTTGACGAACTTAGGTCGAAGGAGCTCCCGGAGCTTCTTGTATTGCTGAGGGATATTGTTCAAGAGCTACCAAACGTGCGCGTGTTCCTTACTGGGAGACCCTATGTCGAAGCCCAAATTACAAGGCATCTCACCAGGGCGGTTACGATCCCAATTAGTCCTAAACCACACGATATCGAGAGCTACCTGAAGAAGAAGTTAGAGATGGACACAGAGCCACATGCGATGGACGATGGTTTACGGTCAAATATTATAAACACTATCCATGGCAAGCTATCCAAATCGTTCGTTGGAATATCGATTCTCCACCATGCATGCGTGACCGTACATTTGCTAACAATCACGCGCAGATTCCTCCTCGTTTCGCTCATCATCGATGCTATTCTGGAAGAGGTGACTGTCTCTGATAGAAGGAAAAGGCTGAACCAGATGTCAAAAGGCAACGGGTTGGGAGATGTCTACACGAAGACTCTAGAACGAATGAAAGCGCAGAAAGGTCGGAAACCCACGTTCGGAATAAATGCCCTGATGTGGGTAGCATATTCGGAGCGACCGCTACAAGCGCCCGAGCTATGCCATGCGTTAGGGGTAGAGATAGGATCTCAATGTTTAGATCCTGGAAGCATTCCTTCGATAGAGACACTCCTAGGGTGCTCTATCGGGCTCATAACGCTTGAAAAATCCTCGAACGCCGTCCGGCTTGTCCACTTCACTCTGCGGGGTCACTTGTCTAATACTCCAACCTTGTTCGAACGTCCCCGCTCCACGATCGCGGAGATTTGCTTAATGTATCTCAATTCCTAGTCTGTCAGGGAACTTCCGTCGTCTTCCGTCTCTGCCATACGAACGTTCCCGCTTCTAAATTACGCTTCTTGTCATTGGGAAAAGCACGCGAGAGGGGAGATGACGCAAAATGTGGAAGAGCTTGCCCTGAGGCTTCTGGATGGATTTGGTCAGCATATATCCTCGAGGATACTCTTGATATATGGGGATTACCCTATGAAATTGTGGACGTCATCTCCTGATCTGGAACAAAATTGGTTTAGGGGATTTACGTGTATCCATTGGACAGCATCCCTTGGGATGTTGGAAATGACTAGTGCTTTATTAGAGAGGAAGGAATGGGATTTGAATGTGGCCGATGCAACCGGCAACACAGCAATTGCATGGGCAGCCCGAGGGGGGCATGCGAATATCCTAAAGGAGCTATTAGAACAAAAGGATGCCGATCCCAACATTGCAGATAAAGATGGCCGAACATCCCTCTCGTGGGCCGCCTGGCAGGGGGAGAAGGGAGTGGTCAATATTCTGCTGGAACGGAAGGATATCAACCTTGGCCCTGTACACCGCGATGGCCAAACACCACTCCTGTGGGCTGTCTCCATGGGGAATGAAGAGGCGGTGAAGTTAATCCTGGTACGCAGAAACGCGGATTGTAGCTCGGTAACTAGCGCTAGAACACCAGCGACCCCCCAACCAAGCCTAGTACTCCTGTCTTCAGCACTCCATTAGTCACCCAGATACTGATTGATTGTTCGGTCATTTCCATTTCACTTTGTATTTTAGTTTTTCTCAATTGGGTCGTTCCTTCGTCGAAAGATTTATTATCATTTCGTTAGTAACCACCGTTGAGGGAGTACTGTAGGTGTAGATTAATTTTAATGGATCTAAGCATAGCCACACACGGGGAATGGATTATTGATGCGGGAAAGTATTTACAGGTGGAACGTGCACAACAACGACGGTTATTCGGGTATCATCGTAGGATAATGGAAGATGCCCAGGCAGGGCCACCGCGATAGGGGGGAAGTTTTAGGGGATGGGGGTGTAGCTTTGTGCTTTTGTTTTTATTTTGTCTCTTTTCCCCTTCCCTTTTTAAATGAGCATTTTGGTGAATAATCTCCGTACTTACTTCCGTTCTTGTATGTTAGAATTTCATGAGAAACCACAGACTCTTCTAGCAAATACCAAATAGACTTTAGGTTGCATATGTTTTTATGCTGTTTGCTTCTGCACTCTCCTAGCATCGATCTTGTTTCGGGAATGAATGAACGAACTTTTGCGCAATGACCCCAAGCGCCACGGGAGCCCTGTAGGTACTCGAGTAGGTAGGTACCCTTAATCCCGTCCAAGGACAGCATTTGCGTAAGAGATAGGATCCGCATGAATATAGGAAGCGCTATACTTGCGCCTTCAATATGTGCCACTCGGATTTCTACAATCTCTGCTAGTTGCTCTCCCTGTACCTCTTCGTACTCAGAAAAAGGCACACGGAGTGCAGTGGGGAGAGGGGGTGACCGCTAAGAATGGCAGAAAGAGGAACTCACATTCCGTACATCCTGCCGGTTGCTGAATACCCGAAGGGGGCGGATTGTAATTGATATTTGTTAATCTTGCTAATTGAGCGGACGTTAACAAGGATCTGGGCTGGCAATTAAGGGGTTGTGGAGGCTGAAGATTAAAGAGAGGCATGGGATTGGTGGGTAAATGGAAAACTAGAATACCATCTCTATACAGGGTATCGTTAGAGTTGACGGAGGTGGATGCGAGAGCTGCCGCCAGTAGAGAGTGTTATAGTTGCTTATTGAAGCTAACAGAATGTGTTTGGCGATCACATTTGTTCTGGAGTTGGAATGATTGACGAAGACTGTTCTACAGCTATGTTTTTCCTTTATTGTTACGGGGGTGCGCGGTAAAATGGGGACATACATGGAAGGAAATTGGTAGGTGTGTGGGACGGGATGGAGCGATCAAGACGATTTCGTTATATTTCATCTAAACTCAGGCTTTGTCCAGTTGGAAGTGATGACAAGCGAATGAAGTTTCTAATTATACCTGTCTAATAGTCTGGCCCTATTCTAGTTCGAGCGTTCGACCGACGTGCCATTAGTCATTCCCCGACCATCACAGGAATACGGAGGGACAACAGGCAAATGAAGTCTATCGGGAGTGCTTGTACGGCTTTCTGGGCTACCGGGCCTCGGGGTACTCATATAGGATCTACTTCGACACATTTTCTACAGGGAAACATACTTGGAAAAGCGGAGAACTAGGATAAGAGTATTGATAAGGTTATGATAGATGCTAGTTGTACTTGATATTTTTACAAAAAAAAGCGAGAGAAAGAGAGAAAATGAAACACTAGACCCTTAATACTGAATGACGAAGAAAACCCATTTGTTCTTTTTTAGAGACTTGTGCTTGCATATGGTCGCTTACATCCGGACTCGGGGGAGGGGGGGTTGCCCCCACAAGCTCCACAGGTATCAGCAAGCTATGCAATGGTGAGAAGGTAGGAGAGAAAGTATAGAGCAGTAATGAAGAAACACAGATTGATCGCTATCCTAAGGGAAGCTGGTGGCAATTCGTTGGTATGTGCTTGGTTAGGGACAAAGCATTGGTGCTCTAGGAGCAACTGCGCAACTCGCTCATCCTTCTTTGAGGTAGCCCACAAAAGTGGTGTTCGGCCACTGGAATCCGCTAGGTTAGGGGTGATATCCTTGCGTTCTAAAAACACCTTTACTACCCCCTCATGTCCGTTCCCAGCGGCCCACGAGAGCGGCGTTCGGCCACTGGAATCCACCGCGTTAAGATCGACGTCCTCTTGTTTTAAGACACTCTTTACTATCCCCTCATGTCCGTTCCCAGCCGCCCACAAGAGTGGCGTCCGGCCATATTTGGTGTCCGCCCGATGGGGACCGACGTCCCCTCGCCCCAAAAGAGTCTTTACTACCCTTTCATGTCCACCCCCGGCCGCCCACGAGAGTGGCGTTCGGCCAAACTCGGCATCTGCCTGATCGGTATTGATGTCCTCCCGTTCCAAAAGAGTCTTTACTACTCCCTCGTGCCCCCTCTCAGCCGCTAGAGAAAGTGGCGTTCGGCTATATTTGATGTCTGCACAATTGGGATTGACGTCCTCTCGCTCCAAAAGAGTCTTTACCACCCCGTCATGTCCACTCCCGGCCGCCCACGAGAGTGGCGTTCGGCCAAACTCGGCATCTGCCTGATCGGGATTGACGTCTTCTCGTTCCAAAAGAGTCTCTACTACCCCCTCATGTCCGTTCCTAGCTGCCCATGTTAGAGCTGTACCCCCCCGTACAGTCTCTTGCATTAACATCCCGTCTCTGATCTGTAGTAGGGGGGAAACTATCGCACTGATTCCGAGAAATGCTACAGTGTGGAGTCCTGTAAACCTTGTAGCTCCTTCGATCCCGTAAAAATAAGGGCCGTAGAGTTTATCATTATAATGCAATAGCATTAGCCGAGCGGATATATGCTCATCAAATCTGCCGAGTAGCCTCAGTGCAAGCGCTTTCACATCTTCCGTCACCCCCTTCATAGTGTGCTCTCCCCAGTAACAAGACGCATATTCTAGGAGGGGCATCGTTGGAGGGGCCGGGTCAACAGTTGGCACAATATCCCAGACGTGTCGAAAATTGAGGTATGTCAGGCAAACCTCCGCAATTGTTGAGTGAGGACTATGGAATAAGTTAGGATCGCTTGAAAGATACTCGTGTAGAGTAAAGTGTGCCAGTCGGACAGTGGACGAAGACGGCTCGACCGTGACAAGGCCCAGACAAGATGATAGGAGCGTCTGGAGTGTAGGAACGTTTTGAGGGTCCAGATCCACAGACCGTGTCTCCACTCTGAGGGCATGGCAGAGTTCCTCCGCCCGTAACGGCCGTTCCGAATGCAACACCCACATTAGGACCTTCAGTCCGAGTGCTGATTTATATCCCCTCTGTGCTCTCAGTCGCGTTAGGGTTGCAGTGTAAGCATCGCTCAGTCCATTGCCTTGTGTCACCTCCTCAAGCTTCTTTCTTCTCTGGCGAATTGTCACCTCTTCAAGAATGGTGTTGATGCTCAGCGAAACAAGGAGGAATCTGCGAACAGCCATTGGTAAGTGTATACATCGTTGAGACAGTGGGAAATACTAAATGCTCATACGCACATATCCGACATCTTTTCAGGAATAAATCTTACGATATCCGCCCGTAAATTACTATCCATCGCCTCCGACTGGCAATCGCTCTCTAACATCATCTCTAGATAATCCCTGATATCGTCCATCTTAGGGCTGATAGGTATCACAACCGTCTTGGTGAAATATCTTTGGACAGTTTCCTTGACATGGGGTCGCCCGGTGAGGAATATGCGAATCCTGGGGAGCTCCCGAACGATATCTCTTAGCGACTCAAGAAGCTCTGGTAGGTCCTTCGGTAGGAATTCATCTAGTGCGTCTATGCAGATGAAAACTTGGGGTAGCGAAGCAAGAACGATCTTCAACATCTCCATTAAATCCGTAGATCGCAACCCTCTGGTCTCAGTGAAATGTTTCGCGTAAATACTGCGGGACCCCCCCCCTGCCTACTAACTGCTTCAAAATGGCTCCCACCATGTTGGTGACCGTTTGCTCCTGCCGGGCGAGGAAGTCGCAGTACAAGCCTGCGACGCCGATATCTCCCCGTCCCTGATAGCATAGGGTGTCGATCACCAGGGAGCTAGTATTTCTGGCCATTAATGATGTTCACATCTCCCGAGCTACCCTGTTACATACCTTAGGTATGTTTTGCCTACTCCCGGGCCCCCAGAGCAAAACAACACAGCTTGGCCGGCTCCGCCCGAGTTGCATCTCCACTCCTGAAACTCGTTTGTTTCTAGGAGCCAATGCCCAACACTATCAAATCGGTCGGCCCTCACGCTATGATGTCTGTTGTTCGGCCCTAGTGGAGAGCCAGTGCATAATCTGCGCATCGTCATTGGGCTGATAGATGCTGATGTTGACACTAGAGTAGGCGACTGCCATGTTGGCCGATAGCAGATATGTAGTTTGAGCTATGATATCCTCTCTAGATTTTTTTGCCAGATATAGAAGTACCAGCAGTAGAGAGACCTATAGGGTATCAAAGGAGTTTATAATCCCTCTGGACTGAGGTTGAAGCAGAGCAAGGCAACAAGGCTTGCTGAAACAAGTGGTGCGGGGTGCCTAGACTGAAGATTGCTCCTCTGGAACGGAAATGCCGTGGTAACCGAGCTGGGTTGAGCTGATACCTGGAATTTCCAAGACACAATGAGTAAAGTGAAATGACATCTCTGGGCAAAAAGCGGCATTAGAATTATCTACTCTAGCGGGCTTTCGTTTTCCCGGGCGCACGGTACCCAAAACGCTGGAGAACTCCACTACCTCCGTAAGCTCTGTGATCTCCGGATTCTGAGTTAAAGGCTGCTGTGAGGGATTAGTGTTTTCCTGACATATTAGGATTTCCCCTCTGGATATGTTAGATCAAGTCAACTGAGACTCGCAGTTCTGTTAACCTTGTCAAACTAAAACTATCATGGGCTGATGCAGGGATTGAGCGAGATTGGAGGTCAGGTGGAGTTAGTGGATTCCATGAGTTTTTATGGTATGGAAGGGGTTTGACCAAGATGGTGGAATATTTGTTACAGGGCAGGCGGTGGGTGGGCTTTTAATCTTATTTTGAAGACTCTTTTTCTCGAGAAATTTGTCAAATTTTTCCTTCTCGATTCGCTCTACCGGTGCCGCAACCCAGGAGTGGCATGATCGACCACAATAGCTTGTTATGTTGATTGGGCATCTGTTTTGAGCCCTGATGTCTCCCTAGTCTAGACTACCGGTACAGTATGACACCACAAAAACTCGATAGATCGACCATCTAGGATCAGACCCAGCCCTCCCCCGGAAAGAAACGTGAAACGTCGAGGGGGAATAGTGTTATCTGGGCTGAGTTTGGCATGGGGAGGCTGAGCCAACTCGATCTCATTAACCGGCGTTGGCTGTTTTTTTTAACCTACTCGGATGATCCCATTGTGGTGCAGACATTGATTTCCTTGAGACCCCCAATGGTGGATTTCTCGAGTTTTTTCTGTATTCACACTAGTATCTTCTAGAGAATGCTTAGCAGTACTTCTATCATGGCGGCTCACTCGATGGCCCATTGAGTTCTAACAATGTAGTGCATTACCTCACCTTAAGTGGATGATACTACACAGTCCGAGTAAATTACAGAGGGAAGGTAGAGTACCCGAGCAAAATACAGGAAACCGGCATTTCCCACCATAAACTCCGATGCCGGGTGGGGCTGTCCTCCCTCCCATGGATTTAGACTATATCAAGTTGAAGTTTTCTAACCTCAACCCTTTCGGGTCTACGGTAGGCAAGAAATATTAAGCATATGCTTAAAAAAGAAAGAGGTTGAGGTTGAGAATGTACAGTAGAAGAACTGATGGGAGGATGGCGACTGCAGTAGGGTATTCGTTAAGGTAGGAATTTCTTGGTAGTGTCCGAGTGCCGAACTAACTTAGCATGTGAAAATGGGATTTGAAGCTTCATGCATGTCGGCAAGCAGCTCATGGTAAGTTTACTGCATCTTACCGTTAGCTGTGTAATGTGGCGTCATGGCTTGTGATAACTTACTGCACTCGCCAGTTTAAAAAAGTATTCGGATATACGAAAAACGACTTGGTGCCAAGCGAGCTTATTATCCGGTATAGCCGACACAATTCAGAGCCACCAGGAGCCTTCCGTGCGGAGAAGGAAACTCCTACATACGGTATGCCCATATGGCTTTGTGCTAAGGCAATTCCTTTTTATCTGAATACTTTGCGAATTGGCGAGCACTGTGGGGTGTTCCACCTTCGGCGTTCTTTTGTAGCTATTAGAGGGATTTCGGAGCACAAAGATAGGGATCGCTATCGCTGTGACAACAGTGTTTACCATTGCAACAAGCGAACTTGAAAAATAGGGATTTCGGAGGTTCTGCAAGAGTTAGCTGTCATGTTTGCTTGTTGCAACGTGGGTTAGGGCACGCTGCCAATGTTTACCTCACCAAAAAAATTCGGCATCTCCTAGCTTAGCTAACCGAACTTTAAGCGTACGTGATCTCTTAAGTGAGACCTGAGCCCTAACCTGTGACCCGTTGCCGTCGCAACAAGCTAGAACTAACCAAATTTCTTGCTCCGAAATCCCTCTATTAGAAATCTTGACGGTAAAGGTTCTGGTAGAAGTGGCCGGGACTAAATCAGCGTCACGAACGGTTTGCTGACACCAATCAACTTAATCAAACTATCCAAGCCTTATCTAGTACGCTCAGAGTCGGCTACTGTGAGGGCGAAGAATCTAGACTTAAAAAAAAGGTCCGGGGACTTGAAAGTTGCTTATGATATCTAACATGTCTAATCTGCATTCCGATTTACTGGTAATCATCTGTGTAAAATATTAAATGTACATCTCTCAGGACAATGATGAAACACAGCCGACCAATATAGGTTGAGGCGGGTAAAATTTAACAAAAGGACAACGTGTTTAAATTGTGTGAAGGAGTTTTTCAAGAAAGTCCACACCTAAAATCCAAATTTCCCCCATGAAAAACATTCCACTCCAAGGCCTGACCTACCAAACACAATAGGACCTAGGGTCTAGTCTTAAGAAAGAACCCCAGCTTTTCGCCGAAATCCACCGAATCAAGCCCAAGGTTCATTCTCATGGTCACCTCCCCTAACCAACGAGCAAGCACAATGTCGACAAAGACGCCGACGGGCCCGCTCCAACAGCCGATACTCCTGAGGAGAAACCCCGTCGATCCCATCATGCCTGACTCCTGAGGCCACCCCCAACAACCATACCGAAGTAGAGAAAATCCTTCTCCACCGGCAAGATCCTGACTTGAACCATCGGGATAGTGGGCTTGAAACTCCCCGCATCCGTGTCTTCGTGCGCGGAAATGAAGAGATAGTAAGACTACTACTTTCACGGGAAGACCTTGGATTGAGCGCTTTAGATCAATGTTCCAAACGGTACTGTCAATCAGTCTGAGAGGGAGGATTGTGCCGGCTATGGGCCATAGTCTGTCATTATTTGGGCAAGTGGACTCCCTACGTCAAGAGGAGGATTGTCTGTGGGCCTGGGCATCCCATACACGGCAAACTCTGACGGTTATGCTCTCTCTCTCATGCCCCACCCACGCCGCCTTTTATATTATGACACCTGAATGCCACTGACCCCGTTATTATTAGAGGGAGCAGATGAAACTGGAAGACTCATTCCCAAGCTGAAGGCATATCTACAAATCAGGCTCTGAGATTCCTGCACACGTTATTCATTCCCTCTGTTTGACGGGATTACGGAGTGGAGATAGGGGCATTCAGAAGATAAATCATGAAATATCACTCATCCTGTCTCCCACTATCCATGTTGGAAATGCCCACATTTGTAGTTATCAGTACGCGCATGGGGCAAGCAAGCGTGGAAAGTCTTCCTCCTATGAAATCTGCTCCGCTCTTGCCCTTACTCTCAGTTCCTTTGTATTTTCTTGAGTTATCTCACAACTCCTTAAGTGCCTCGATACAAATCGCTCTGGTAGGCTTGAACCACCTCTCTTCACTCCGTAAAAACCTTCAGCCTAATCACTACCCCCACCACAAACCACACTTCTAGTTCTAATAGCCCCCTGCCGTTCCGTACCACCCCGCTGCCCCTTGGCGTGCCTTTAGTCCTACCCAGGTAAATCACTCTCTTACCCTATCGCCCTCGCCGCAGGAGCCAAAGACCCCCGGGCTTGGTTTCCGCTGACTTGGGGAACCTGCTAGAGGCGGCCCAGTCCTGTCCGGGGCTCTTGCAAGTCCCACGGAAGACTCGGGAAGAGCCCCTTAGGTTCCCTGGACGGTTCCTAACCCTGCTTGTGAGGGCGAAGGTCAAGCGGGCCTCACCGGGGCAGCTATACTCTTTGACCCTAGGGTCGTGAAGATGCTACTCAAGGCGGTGGGGGTAAAGTCGAAATTCCCGGCCAGACATGGTTGACGCCGCTTGCTGGGGCTTGTCCCATTAGTTGTAGGAAGATGGTGAGAATGTTGGTGAACTGGGTGATGTGAACTCTGATTTAGTAGGGCCTACCAGGATGATGACCGGTTATATGGGCGGTGATGTATGAGGAGGAGGAGGAGGAGGCTATCGGGATGTTAAAGGGGGCTAGAGCAGTTGGCCCGGGGAATATGTATGCATTGGACGGTGCGGCATTGGCTCATGACTGTACTTTAGGAATTTGGGTGTGACAAGACTGTTGGGGCGGCCATGGGATGTACAGAGGCAAGAAATGATGTTAACACGGTGTTAGCATTTGTGCGCTGGGGATATTGGGATGTTTGGCTGTTTTTTTCCTGTTTGACACTGGGAAGGTGAGATCAGTGAGGTAGGCCTTAGTATTCCGGCTCACTATTCTCGAATTCTGAGGGTTGATCGTATGGCGAGCACCTCAAATGACTGTATTAAACAAGCCCTAAGTTGGGCGGAAGTGCCACTGGCATCGGGGAAAGGCTTGCCATTACAGAATATGCAAATCATCCACTAGCATGATACTGTTGGCCATGGTGTTTTTTTTGGCTCAGATTTCCTTCGAATTTCTCATTTTAGTAGGGTCTCACCTCTGGCAATAGATTCTAATAGCTTGTCTTTGTTTTAGTTTATGTAGTTGCGCTGGTTTGGTTATGCATTTGCAATTCTGCAAGAAGGAATGGTCATGTAGATTAGTAGTAGGAAGCAGGCTTCGTAAAAGATTACTGATTGGCTAAGGATTCTACTGGGATTACGGGATTCCAGTCGGTTCACAATCTGAGTACTCGTTGTAATTATGTATTTTCATATTGCTAGTAAGGAGAGAAATCGTATCTTTAAGTGCTGTTTGTTCAAGTTAGAAGGTGATAGCTCACTTCGGAGAGATGTGTAGATAAGAAATACATTCAATTGAACAGCAATCCCATCCCCCCCCTTCTCATTTCGCATATTTTCTAAGGCATTCTTGCTTTAACCTTTCTAGCATCGCTTAGGGTAAGCAGTGTTCCCAACGGGCCAGGCCGATGGTAGGCCGGCCTATAGGCCGTAGGCCGGGCTAAGGCAGGCCGCTCCGGAAGACAGCCTAGGCCCATATAGGCCGAATTCGATCGGCCTACGAAAGCCTAT
>Ga0307509_10002652_pt1 | contig 28604 bp, 33 predicted proteins | sample 10_EM_MG_FD_202245 | JGI IMG/M metagenome (GOLD analysis project Ga0307509, IMG submission 202245) | Populus trichocarpa ectomycorrhiza microbial communities from riparian zone in the Pacific Northwest, United States - 10_EM | ecosystem: Host-associated > Plants > Roots > Unclassified | place...
TTGACAATGATCGACCATCCTCGATGATGCTCGAGCAGTGACCATGATCGATCACTCGATCAGGGCTCCCCAGTTTCGTCGATCATTCGATCATAGGGTGCCCTCGATCAGATCATGATCGAGCATACCCCCCATGATCTGCTCGATCATGATCGTGCCCATCACTACTAGTGCCCAACATTGTGGATGGGTCTAAACATGACGGCGGTTTAAGGTAGACTTTGCCAATTACTGACTAGTCATTGCTGATCCCAACGCTACAGCAACGCTAAAAAGCTGTGAAATTCGGGAACAAACGAAGGGATAGCAGCCGATCTCGGGCCCTCCCTATAATACCACCGAGGTTTTTTTATCCCGGCAAAAAACACCATGTTTCATCCACAGCCAGGAGGTTGTACCCCAACTTCTAAGCAAGAAAACACAATCACAAAAAATCATAAAAAATCTAAATATTTCCTAAAAATACAACTGAAATAGAGCTGAATTTTAGAATTTTCTCTAGCACAAAAGGGCCACCATGAAGATGGCCTGTGTTGCTTAAAAATCACCCTTTTAGGAAAATGCTATGGAAGGCATGCTGCCAAGCTATGTTGAGACAATGCTTCTTACCTTGTTTGGCATTATGGGGGGATCAGTGGGTGAAACATCGCACTTTGCTGGGATTTAATTCCATATATTTATACTATGTAAAGGTCAAAGCCGATCTGGCATCTCGACCTAACGGCAGTACTTGAGGTACGCCAGCCCATAACAAAAACAAATAACCCCTGCCTATCCCACAGTACATCTGGAAAGTACCACCCGTACAAGTCGTAGCAAGATCGCACCATTACTGCAAGTGAGCTATCCACAGTCGGCAAGGCAACCCTAGTCCAAAGACACAAGGCCGAGACTCGTAGCCAGAGACACAGGAAATCCCAACCAAAAAACAGAAACCCCAACGGTCCTCGCAGCCCCATACCACAAGAGAAAACCAAAAACAATTTCAATCTCAACCCCACCGTGCGCCACACGCACCACAATCAAACCATCCATACCGGTATGGGTTCAGCCACATGTGGCTCAGGCGCCTTCCACGACGCCACCAAAACCAGCGCAAAATCAGTTGAGCCCCATTCCCCCACCTGCCCCGACCAGAGCCCTCAGCAAAGAGGACCCGCGCAACCCCAAATCGACCGGAAAACCGAAAAAAAGGGGCGCATCATAAACCCAGAGGGCAAGCCCCACGGGAACCACTCCCTTGGTGATGAATCCGACACCGACCAAGGACTTCCATGATGGAAACGAGCTCCCTGCCCGAAACCAACCTGACATGAAGCCATCGTGAGATAGGCCCCAAGGGCGTTGATTGGGTGATCCCCCCGTGCCGTCCCAAAAACGACCTGTCACAAGAGGTGAGAATGGGATGAAAAAACGTTGCTGGCATTCTGTAGGGGTGGTCTGAGATCCGCTGATAGAATAGGTTTCTCGCTCGAGTGCGGTACTTATGCCATAGGCTGGGACTGGTGTAGCCACAAAGAATGACGCATCATATTTGGGAATTGCGTTTGCACTTTCCGCTGGTTTAACCGGATGCTTTTTCGTTGCCATGTAACATCCCGTAGTACTATTTGTAATGCTGCCTAAAATCTGAAGACACCCGCTTTTCTTCAGTTTCTGGGGATATCGTCAACCGCTACGCTCAATAACTCCTCCTCTACCATAGTTCGCGCACCAAATATCCGGAGATGTCTCAGTATACGACTAGTGATAACACAAACTTCTCCAATAATACAAACTCTTTTAATAATGTGTGGAACAATTGTACTATTCCAGATGACCGGTCTCAACTCCTAGCTTGGCTATCACCCCTGGAGCCTAAGAAACGGCATCGCGACATTCAAGAGCGCCGCATGGACAATATAGGGGAATGGCTCATGGAAACTGAAGAATTTAGGAGCTGGCATGACGTGAGTGAAGAAGATGAGAGTGGTTGCGGAGTCTTGTTTGGTTATGGAAATCCTGGGGTCGGGAAGACATTTATTAGGTAGCGAGGATTACTCTCGGAGGAGAGAAGAGAGAGAGTAAGTTCTAACAAGCGGTGGTGTCAGTTCTCTGGTAGTGGACAGGTTGTGCGATCAAGCCATGGGGCAAAACACAGCCGTAACGTGTTTTTACTTTGATTTCGCCGCCCGGAAGGAGCAGTCGGTGACCAGTATGCTGGGTTCCTTGGTGAAACAGGTGGTTGGCGGAATGGAAAGGATTCCGGAGGAAATATCACGGGCTTTTCGGGAGCAGAGATTGGCCATTGGCGGACGGGAGCCGCGACTCCCGGATATAGTAAAGATGCTGCAGGCCGTCACAGCTTCACTGCGCACATTTATATGCATTGACGCCCTGGATGAATGTGTAGCGGTGCATCGAGTCAAGCTCCTTAGTTCACTGAAACAAATCCTCGAGAAGTCCCCGCGCACACGAATATTCATCACTGGGAGGCCTCATATTCGAGCTGAGATCGAGAAGCGCCTTTCTGGGCGAGTGATAAATGTATCGGTAGGCCCCCGCAAAGCTGATATCATTGGATACCTTCTTGCGAGACTGGACCAGGACGAAACTCCGGATGCGATGGATAGGAGTCTGATGGCAGACATTCTGGAGACGATTCCCGAAAATATATCCGAAATGTAAGCGCAATGATACTCAGAATCCCGTCCCACTATATCCGCTAATAAATACTGGTCTAGGTTTCTACTAGCTTCCTTAAATATTCAGGCAATCTTACACGAGTCGACAATCTATCGGAGACGAGAAAAGCTAAACAAAATGACCGATGGATCTGAGCTGGCAGATGTTTATGGTGCGACTATCGAACGGGTGAAGGCTCAAGATGGGGATAAATCGAGGCTCGGGATGGCAGCGCTGATGTGGGTCAGTCATGCGGAGCAGCCATTGCGAGTAGATGAGCTCTGCCATGCCCTAGCAGTCGAGCTAGGCTCGCTGGATTTCAATACTGGAAATGTCCCTTCGATGTCTACATTGGTTGGGTGCTGTCAGGGGCTTATTTCTGTGGATAAGGAAGCATCAACCGTGCGATTGATCCACTTGACTCTCCAGGAGTATCTTTCGGCTTATGACGATATATTATTCAGTCGACCTCACTCGGCAATCGCTGAAAACTGCTTAACCTATTTGAATTCCCGACAGGTCAAAGCCTTTTCGACCAACGCCTCCCCTAACACGCAGAGCATACCCTTTCTAGAATACTGTTCAGGATATTGGGGGATCCATGCGAAACGAGACCCCTCGGACTGCACGAGATCACTTGCGCTGGAACTACTGAAAGGAAATTATGGAGAGATACCTACTAGATCACTTATAGGGCGGGTAGATCCGGACTATGCTAAAGGCTGGGGTAGTTACTCTCCGTTTAGTGGACTACATTGTGCATCGTTTTTCGGAATTGTTGAACTTGTAACTGCTTTGTTAGAGAAGGGGTGTTATGACATAAACAAGGAGGATTTTTCTGGTTGTACACCACTTGGATGGGCTGCTCATAATGGACACGAGAAAGTGGTGAAAATTCTTCTCGGGCAGGAGGAGGTTAACCCCGACGTGCCAGATAGCTTCGGCCAAACACCGCTCTCGCATGCGGCTTGGACTGGGCATGAGGGAGTTGTGAAAATGCTACTCGCACAGGAAGAGGTCTTTCCCGACAAGCCTGATAAGGATGGCCGGACACCTCTATCGCATGCTACTTGGGATGGACACGAAGGAGTGGTGAAAATACTACTCGGAAGAGAAGAGGTTAATCCCGACAAGCCTGATAACTGTGGCCAAACACCGCTCTCTCATGCCGCCAGCTATGGACGTGAGGGAGTGGTGGAAATACTTCTCGGACAGCAGAAAGTCAACCCCGACAAGCCCGATAAGGACGGCCGAACACCACTTTTGAAGGCCGCAAGGGGTGGACATGAGACAGTAGTGAAAGCACTACTCGGAAGAGAGGTCAATCCCGACAAGCCTGATAATGACGGCCACACACCGCTCTCGTATGCCGCCAGCTATGGACGTGAGGGAGTGGTGGAAATACTTCTCAGACAAGAGGAGGTCAATCCCGACAAGCGTGATAATAACGGGCGAACACCGCTCTCGTTTGCCGCTAAGGGCGGACATGAGGCAGTAGTCAAAATACTACTCGGACGGGAAAAGGTCAACCCCGACGGCCATAGTAAGGACGGCCAAACACCGCTCTTGTATGCCGCCAGCTATGGACACGAGGAAGTGGTGAGGGTGCTACTCAGACAGGAGGAGGTCAATCCCGACAAGCCTGATAAGGACGGCCGAACACCGCTCTCGTTTGCCGCTCGGTATGGGCATGAAGGAGTGGTGAACATTCTGCTCGGACGGGAAGAGGTTAATCCCGACAAACCCGATATGGACGGCCGAACCCCACTCTCGTTTGCCGCTCACAATAGCCGCGAGGGGGTAGTGAGGATACTACTCGAACTTGAAGGGGTTGGCCCCGACAAGCCTGATAATCACGGCCGAACCCCGCTCTCGTTTGCTTCTTGGAATGGACACGAGGGAGTGGTGGGAATACTGCTCGGACGGCAAGAGGTCAATCCCGATAACCCTGATGTTGACGGTCGAACACCTCTCTCGCATACCGCTTGGGAAGGGCACGAGGAAATAGTGAAAATGCTACTAGGACGGGAAGAGGTCAATCCCGATAAGCCCGATAAGGACGGCCGAACCCCGCTCTTGATTGCCGCTAGCTATGGACGTGAAGGAGTGGTGAAAATACTTCTCGGACGCGGGGGAGTCAATCCCGACAACCCTGATAAGGACGGCCGAATACCCCTCTCGTTTGCTGCTTGGAATGGGCATGAGGGAGTGGTGAAAATACTGCTCGGCCGGGAAGAGGTCGATCCCGATAACCCCGATAAAGACGGCAGAACCCCGCTCTCCTTTGCGGCTCAGAATGGACGTGCGGAGGTGGTGAAAATACTACTTACACGAGGAGAGGTCAATATCAGCAAGCCAGACAGCCACGGCCGAACGCCGCTCTCACTCGCTGCTGGGAATGGTCATGAGCAGGTGGTAGCCCTGCTACAATCTCAAAAAGCGCTAACCGCTAGCACGATTCGAAGACTGGGGGACACCGCCTCGTAGAAATAATTCCACTCGTCCCCTTCCGCCCTCACCTACAGTGATCGTCCTCGCACCAGACCTTCTCTAAATCAGCAAAACCATTACTCGGAAATACACCTTTTTGTCATCACACCCGTCCGAACTTTCCTAGGGGTTTGTCTTTGTATCCGAGTGAGCGTCCGGGTTTTAGTTTACAAAGCGAGGCAGTCTCGTCTGTAGGGAGATAGTTCTATTGTTGTAAGAAGGTCTAGTTTACAGTTGGTATTTTTCATCCTATCATATTTAATCTTTCTCTACAAACCTTTTGCTGCCCTTATAGCTTTTTCACCACTGGTTTTCTTCCTCCCTTTGTCCCCCTCCCTAAAATGTAAATAGACTATAACTTTATGATCTTATTTAGAGAGAGGAAGAATGATGCATAATAGAACAAGGATTCCCAAAGTGATTTGCAGGCAAATACATGGGACCATTCCTACTGTAAGGGACTAGTTACCATACCTGATATCGCATGATCAACAGTACGATATCACACTTAGCGGACACCTACCAGTCGCTCGCGATAGATATCATTATAGAGGGCGTAGGGGACGCCCTTACTGACACGCTTTTCATTTCCCTCGTTAATCTCACATGCCTGGCGACCGGTTTGATGGCATAAAGGATACTGGTAGCGAAACTGCCTCGAAAATCTACTAGAGCGGGTATGGGAATTCAGTGATCACCAGAGGCTGATCGCAGAAGCCGCCTCAACGTCAACGCAGCCAAATGTCAACATCCCAGTGTACACCTTGCCAGATCAGCGAGAACGGCCTCCAAACTGCTTACTAGAGGCTACTCAATAATAGAGTTCCTTCTCAATCACTAGAAGCAAGCATGTAAGAAAGGGAGTCGAGTGTCTGTCGCCTCCCGTGCTTAGGATAGATACCCTTGTGGTGGTTGGGGATAAAGAAGCTCACAGCGCCGTCCGATTACATCCCCTATTGAATTGGAGGGGCTACTAAGGCGGGGAATCACATAGTCCAGTGATTCATTGTGGAGTGTGAGGATTCGCTTAGAGCCTGGAAACCATGTAGAGTAGGGAGGTACTGTAGTTTCCGCAACTCCTTTCGCTCTCTTCTAAAGCCAAACAAACGGTAAAGACAAGCGCACGGCACAAGTAAAACAAAGCTAGCGCATTCTGATCCCTCCATTCATCAAAGCGCCTATCTCTGTACTTCCCCACATACCCAAACTCCTCCGCACACCCCGATGGAAACTAACGAAAGACTTCCCTGTCGATTCTTTCATGTGAACTACAATAAATGCCTAGAACAGACTATTACACTCCCGAGTGGCCTGCAATACCTCACAGCCCCCAGAATCGACCGCACCCTTCTATCACCATTTGCTGTCGAGTTGGAGGGGTGTGTGGAGGGGGCGGCTGCGCTCGGCGGCCGACACTGAGGTACGTTCCTTTTCTGGAAATAGCTGCACTTGGTATGAGAGACCTCCATTCACTATTTGGCCACTGTGCTCATATGTGCCAGTGGAGGGACACTGAAGCTTTGCAAGACTTTCGCCTATTTATTTTCCTTCCCTCTTGTCCTTTCCTGCCTTGCCTTCCTTCATATCCTTTCCTTCTACCCCTTACTTTCTCTTCTAAAAACTCAACTCAATCGATCAATCCTAAACCCCTCCACCACCGTATTCTCAGTTGAGCTACTCCACTCCACCCGTTAGGATCTGTCACTCTGATTATTACCTCCTGCTCTATTGTTTTCAACATGTTTACTGGAAACGGCAGTATAATAGCCGCACTCTGGGGCCACTGAGGTATACGTACGCACTAGCCAAAGGACGCGCAAGCTCTGGAAATCTTTTCTCCACCCTTATCTTTCATTCTTCCCTACCCTTTGCACGCTTCACTCCTTCCTGTACCAACTTTCCTCAAGCCTTTCCTTTCATCAAGTTGTCACAATCAATCACGATCTTCATCTCCAATTAAGCAGTTTCGGTCCACTGCGTAAAAGTGTCACCGTAAATCATTCCCTCCGCGGCCGGGATTTTCAACAATTTTTTATGCTTGTTCCTGTCGAGTGATATTTCATGGAACATTTGGATATGCCATTCTCAATCTAAATCTGCCCTAGACCCCGGTAGGAGTATTTAGGAAGTAATTCCAAACTCCTAGGTCTGGTTAGCTGTTGGTGGACACTACTGCCAATAGTTGTTAGTGTGGACGAATTTACCTTCATTTGAATAATTCCCAGTGCGGTGACTTATAATTAGCGGCACTATACTTCAACCGCACCCCACTATAAGGGACGCCGAGAACTCAGGATCTTATAGTTCTCTTAGAGCGAGGTTTTGGAACAAATTCCTTGGCGGGGAGACTGTTTGTATTGGCGGGGGTACCAATTCCGAGAGGGTTCGTTCGTAATAGCCAAGTTTCCCGTGTGGATAGCGCCACTATTGCGGGGCCCGACTAGAGAATGTGCTTTTTAGTACGACACTGTTGATAATAATAGGGGAGCAGGATCCTCAAGGCACCATTTTAGAATATTCCACCATCCATGGCGACCGAGAGCTTCCAATAAAAAACCTCTCGGAGTCTCACCAACGTGCGGATGCCAGAAGAGAAAGTCACTGGGAACGCCTGCTTCGGGCGGGATATTAAGTGTAATTCTGGGGGCATTTCATATGATCCCTTGAGAATCCTGTGATAGCTGCTTTACCGAATGAATGTCAGTTCGGCTGTGAGCAGAAGAGTACTTCTGGGTTTTCAGGACTTGGGTTCACTGGCGGTTAGGCCAAGTAGGGAGATAAGCTATGGTTTGAGTAAATCCTGGGGTGTACCTGGGGGGGAGAGAACTAAGTGCGAATCAGTTCAACTGTCATCACTGCAGCCGCCTAGATTTTCTGCTCTTGGTCAATTGGTAATGCAGCCATCACTCTGCACCACTCTTCAGGCTATCTTCATAGACCTTAGTGGGGGGGAATTATGCAGCCTAGTGAAGCTTCTGAGGAGTTTTGCTTAGGTATTTATCTGGGAGGGTGAAATTTCGAATCTGTATTTTGGTATTATTTCCACAAGTTCTGGTTTTCAGGCACTACCTGCAAGAGATGAAAGTCAAAGAAGGCATGGATGATCCAAGAGGACGGGACGCAAAGAGCAGACGCGATTCGTCGGGAAGCGGGCTCTATATGTCTGGAGAAACTGGTTTTTTTGCTGATCTATTTCCGCTGATCCCACCTTGTGTCTCTTCTACAGATTGTCTCACTTCCCAGTGGCTGACGTTACAAGCTGATACGTCTCTCTTCACAATCATCATTCTGTTTCATTTCCAGACATTGACCCCCACTGATACCACAAGTGCTACAGCTTTTCTCCATCTTCCTAAATATCTTTGTTTCACATTATTTCCTCTAATGCCTTTTCTTTTGGTTCTGTTTCTCCCTTGTACTCCTCATCCTTCCTCTAACTCTACTCTCTACTGAGCTCGACTGTTTCTCATGTGGCACCCCATTCCTGTGTTAGTCTCTGCATTCGTCTGCTTCTCTATTAAAATTTCTTTAGTGGGGCGACTTATTTGGCATTGATATTCTATTTAATTTTTATTTGCAAGAGGAATCTCATTCTTCACTACCCTGTAGTTTGCCAAGAAATAGGATTATAAATTACCAAACCGAATTGTACAGGACCCCAGTTATCAGTGACTGGCACCTTATCTTCATATAGGTTTTCCGCACTTTTTTCATACATATTTGTGTACTCTACTAGTTAGATGAGATCACTTTCCCTGTTAGCACATTTATCCCTGTTGCTTAAACTACATAGTTGGTAATTTTTAAATTCACATACAAATTGAGAGTTGTATTCTTGTTCTTCTCATATTGCATTGGGGCGCGCTCACTGGGCAGTGGCCGTGGTACCAAGCAATCATTGATTGGTTTGGACAGACAGCCTTGGCACAGTTGATTCTGAAAAGAGATTAAAAATTATAATCAAATACTACACCTAAAAAGATTGGTATCATGTGATTACTACTAGTATACATGTCTTGGCATAGCCCATTCTCATTCTCATCATTTGCCACTTATCATACCCAAACAACTCTCCTATCAACTTTTCTTTTAATATGGTCACCCCTCGCCACTCCCGCAATCCCCTCCCTCGTTCCACTCTCCTTTATCCTTCCCTTTTCTGTTCTTTCCACTGTGATGAACTACCTCTTTATCCATCTACTGCCTTATCTCTCCTTACAACACCAACAACTCCCATATCGAGTGTAGTCACTGTGTTTCCCACCTGTTTTCTCTGTCTTTTCCATATTTAATCTTTTCAGTCACATCTGTTGCGAGGATATTGCACGCGTAATGGTCAACCGGTCGAACTAGACTAGGGCAAAACTAAAAGGGTACTAGGAAGAATCAAAAACTTCATTCGCTCGACTTTATCCAGGGCTAACTAACCAAACATATGTCTATATAAGAAAAAACTCTCTCAATCATTCTATTGTCTGCCATACCTATCAAGCTCTCCTTCATGCATAATCCGCTTCTGCCTGTCGATCTCGGTACTCAGAACCAAGAAAAAACATAACTAAAAACCATTCCATCTATGGTTCCATCTATCCTTCCATATTGAACAAATGAAACAACTAAAACTACTATCCCGTCTATCCTTCCGGCTAGAACAAATGAAACAACTATCCAAATCTCTGAACTCTAACAACATTAGCAAAAAAAGTGTTTGCTCTGGACGGATAGGCCTTGTGTCCGGATGCATGAAATCCGCCTGGAGCAGCCTGTCCGCCTAGCCCGCCCTCAGAGGGCCCCTGCAAAATGGTTGCATCCTAGTCCGCTGTGTGCAATACAACCCACATCCTGTCCGCCCAGTGCACCAGGATGGTCGATTTCACACCCTAATCTCCTGAAAAACACCAAGGTAAGCGACCCATGGCCGTCTGCATTGGGGAACCCTCTCTGGCCCTGATGGCCTCTACTTAGAACGAACGACTTCATCACCAGGTAAAGGCTGTTTAGGCGAAAAAGAATCTTAAGATAGGATGATTAACTGTCTATTGTCCAAGTAACGAACCAAAACATATGCCTTATTTGATTACTGCTAACAAACTCAGATAAGGTTTCTAGGTTCTTTCACACCTCGGATCAGGCTTCATGATCGAATCAGTGGAACTATTGAATATTATCAACCTTCGGAGAAGGACATGCTCTTCCATCCAGGTAGACACTATTGATTACCCCTAAGCGACCGGGTTCAAATAAGGCCCTTCCCAACTCTAGCAGACATCTGCAAGTACCCGGTAAGGTATATGCCTTGTTCTTCCTGGCTACTTCAATAGCTATGTGGACGCTTCGAGACCTATACCATTCAATTCCACTTGGCGAGCAGACTGCAATGAGACTCTACATGACTCTGGCGGACATCTGCCCCCTGAGATATCTGCCTTTTTCATCCTGTTAACCTCCCTCAGCAAAAAGAAAAGGTTATACTCGGATACACACCGTGCTCCCTGTGCGTCCGGCGGTCTATGCGCATAGAACGTAAACTCGCGTCCTGGGTGTGCGCTCTGTTAGGGGAGGCTTGTGGACAGGGGTCCATGCGGCCCGGATGCACCAGATGCAACCAAGGACTCAGAAGGTACTTGACGCAGAAAGGTTCTGCAAACGCAACCCGATAGGATAGTAGAATAGTGGAAGTACTCCGGTGTAAGTGTCTATCATCGGATACCTCCTAAGTCAACATCTCCACCTGCGCGGACTTTGAATGAGTTAGTGAAAACTGTGGAGAATATACAAATTGTCTGGAAAGATCCATCTAGTATTACTCATGTTTACCTATTTGAGTCATTTAGATACTAAAATAGGTATATATTTATTAAAGCTAGACTAGAAAACAGTAGCACTCCATAGCTAACAATTTGAAAGTACATGCCCGGAGAACTAAAGTATAAAAGGATGGATAATGCTTAAACTAGCGGTCGGACAGTGTCCGCACAGAGTGCGTTGGATTCCCCTCGGCGAATGGTATAGCTCTTGAAGCGTCCACATAGCTATAGAGGTCAGCAGGATGAAAAAGGCAGATACGTCAGTGGGGAGATGTCCGCCAGAGTAAGGAAGGGTCTCATTGGAGTCCGCTCGCCCAGGGGAATCGAATGGTATAGGCCTCAAAGCGTCCGCATGCCCGTAGCACCCAGTAGCCAACAATTTGAAAGTACTTGCCCGGGGAACTAAAGTACAAAAGAATGGATAACTCTTCAGCCAGTGGTCAGACAGCGTCGGGACAGGGTGTGTTGAATTTCGCTCGGCGAGGGGAATTAAATGGTATAGGTCTCGAAGTGTCTGCATGCTTGTAGCCCTCAGTAGCCAACAATTTGAAAGTACTTGCCAAGGGAACTCAAGTACAAAGGTTTGGGGAACTATTCAACCAGCGGTCGGAGAGCATCGAGACAGGGTGCGTTGGAATCCGCACGTTGAGGGGAATCGAATGGTATAGGTTTCGAAGCGTCCGCATTGCTATAGAGGTCAGCAGGATGAAAAAGGCACATATCTCAGGGGGCTGCCTGCCAGAGTCGGGAAGGGTCTCATTGGAGTCCGCTCGCCGAAGGGAATCGAAAGGTAGAGGTCTTAAAGGATCTGGATGGCTATAGAGGTCAGCAGGACGAAAAAGGGAGATACCTTACCAGGCACTAGCCAATGTCCGCTAGAGTCAGTAAGGGCCTCATTGGAATTCGCTCGCTGAGGGGAATCGACTGGTATAGGTCTCAAAGCCTCTGCATGGCTATAGAGGGCAGCAGGAAGAAAAAGGCAGATACCTCACCTGGCTCTGGCCGATGTCCGCTAGAGTGAGGCAGGGCCTCATTGGAATGCTCTAGAGTCAGGAAGGGCCTCATTGGAATCCGCTCGCTTAGAGGTAATGAATTTTGTCAACCGGGATAGAAGAGCCTGCCCCTGTCCGAAGGTCGATAATATTCAATACTTCCACTGATTCGATCATGAAGCCTGATACGAGGTGTGCAAGAACTTAGACACCTTTTGCGAGTGTTGTTAGCAGTGATCAAATAAGGGGTATGTTTTGCATCGTTACCGGGACAATAGATGGTTAGTCATCCTATGTTTGGAACCTTTTCATCTGAACAGCCTTTACCTCATGATAAAGTAGTCTGTTGTAAGTAGAGGCCATCAGAGGCCAGTAGAGTTCCCCAATTCTGACCCCTAGGGGTCACTTACCTTGGTGTCTTTCTGGAGATTATGGTGTGAAATGGACCATCCAGGTGCACTGGGTGGATAGGATACGGGTTGTATTGCACCCAACGGACTAGGATGCAACCATTGTGCTGGGGCCATCTGAGGGCAGGCTCAGCGGACAGGATGCTCGAGACAGATATCCTGCGTCGGGACGCAAGGCCAATCCGTCTGGAGCAAACAGTTTTTTTGCTGATGTCTATAGCCATGCAGACGCTTCGAAAGCTCTACCATGCGATTCCCCTAGACCGGCGGAATCCAACGCACCCAGTCCCGCTGCTGTCTGACCACTGGTTGAAGGGTGATCCATACCTTTGTAATTGCGTTCCCCGGGCACGTACTTTCCAATTGTTGGCTACTGAGTGCTACAGGCATGCCAGCAGTTCAAGACCTATTCTATTCGATTCCCCTCATCGAGCGGGATCCATCGCACCCTGTCCCGATGCGGTCCAACCACTGGCCGAATGGGTATCCATACCTTTGTACCTTAGTTCTCTGGGTAAGTACCTTCAAATTGTTGGCTACTGAGTGCTACAGGCATTCCGACACTTCGCAACCTATACCATTCAATTCCCCTTTCCGAGCGGATTCCAATAAGACTCTCCCTGACTCTGGCGGACATCCTCTGGCTAAGGTATCTGCCTTTCTCTCCCTGCTGACCTGTATAGCCATGTGGAGACTTCGAAACCAATACCATTCAATTCCCCTAGACGAGCGGAATCCAACGCACTCTGTCCCGAAGCTGTCTGACAACTGGTTGATGGGTCATCCATTCTTTTGTACTTTAGTTCCCTGGGCAAGAACTTTCAAATTGTTAGCTACTAGGTGTAAGGGCATGCGGACACTTCGAGACCTATACAATTCAATTCCCCTCCATGAGCGCACTCCAATGAGACCCTTCCCGACCCTGGTGGACATCTGCCCACTGAGGTATCTCCCTTTTCCTTCCGGCTGACTTCTATAGCGATTCCGACGCTTCGAGACCTATACCATTCAATTCCCCTCAGCGAGCGAACTCCAATAAGACCCTTCCTGACTCTGGCGGACCTCTGCCCCCTGAGATATCCACCTTTTTCATCGTGATAACCGCTATAGCCATGCGGACGCTGGGAGACCTATACCATTCCATTCCCCCCAGCGAGCCACCTCCAATGAGACTCTTCCCAACTCTGGACGACATCTGCCCCCTAAGATATCTACCTTTTTCTTCTTGCTGACCTTTATAGCTATGTGGATGCTACAAGACCTATACGATTCAATTCCCCTTGCCGATGGGAATCCAACCCAGTCTGTCTGGACACTGTCTGACCACTGGTTTAAGGGTTATCCATACTTGGATTCTTTAGTTCTCTGGGCTCGTACTTTCAAATTGTTAGCTACCCAGTACTTAGCTTTTCTAAACTAGCTTTAATAAATATATTCCTATTTTTGTATCTAAATAACTCAAATAAGTAAACATGAGTCCTACTTGGTTGACCTTTCCGGACAATTTGGATATTCTCCACAATTTTCACTAACTCATTCAAAGTCCTCGAAGCTAGAGTTGTTCACTTAGCAGGTATCTAATGATAGCCAGTTACACCTGAGTACTTCTACTATTCTACTATGGCATTGGGTTGCGTCCGGAGAACCTTTCTGCATCGGCAGAACCTTTCTGTGTCCGGTACATTCTGAGACCTTGGTTGTCTCTGGTCCGTCTGGATGGCATGGACCCCTGTCTACCAGCACCCGGTAAAAGACCTCACACCCAGGACGCTAGTTTACGTTCTATGCGCCTGGAGAGCCCGACGACACACAGCCAGTACAGTGTGCGTCCACGTGTCAGTTCTTTTTTTTGCTGATGTCATCTTGAATCACTAAACAGGAGTTGATTACAAAGTATTGGCACATTAAGTAAACCCAATGAGCAGCTATCATCCTGACTTGATTTTAAGATAGATATAGAGTTCGTTAAGGGGCGGATGGGGCCCCAGAAAACGCGGGCCCCCGGCCCTTTTCCCCGCCCTGCTCCGCTCAACGGCCTGGGGCGGAGTGTCTTTTTCGGCATTCCCTGCCCCTGTCCCCGCTCAGGTCCCCGCCCCACCCATACCCCGGACGGGTCCCCGCTAAAAATGGGTGGTAACAAACGGGGCCCCGTCCAGGGAATGAGTGCGGGTGGGCCCCGGGCGGGGGCGGGGCGAGGATTACCCTAGAAATACCCCCCCCGGCCCCGTGTAAGGGCGGGGCCTGGCGAGTGAAAACTTGCTCCGCCCCGTCCCGTAACGAACACTAGATAGATATTTAACTATTCTTGTTTTTCATGTCACACTGACTTCCTAAATAGCTACAAACAAATACCAAAGCAGTTCATACATCAAATACCCAACCTTGTTGATCATATTATTTGCTTAAACTATGATTTTGGTGGTTGGTTTCAACTTTCTTTACTATTATTGCAGGTAAGATGCTATTTGAACCAGTTTGGAATAAAGTGAGTATACAGGAAGCATTATTTTTTATTATTAAATATAAATTTGAGATTCTAATTCTCTATCTCTAAAAGTACTTTCTAACATATTTTCAATATAGTGTCACTACTAGTTGTGCGGGTAGTAAAATATACATTTGGTGTTCAAGTGGTTGCCATGGAGAGCCGCATCAGGGTACCAAGCTGGAATCCAGTAAAATACATTACAGGCGGACGATAGGGTTCCGTGGTGTGGTAGACCTGGGCGTTGCGGTGAGGTTGTTTGAGTATACGGGGAGTTGGCATCTGTCTTCAATGAAGATGCAAGGCTTAGGGATTGATTATAGGTGCTCGCTGTCTTGCGGTATGATAGGACTATTGGGGACAGGGTGTGAGAGGTATCAGCCAGGATCGGATGTAACTGATAGGTACCTGCAGGTAATGATGGGTACCTATTGTCACCGGCTATCACCTCTAGGTCCCTATAGTTACTTGCCATCACCACTAGGTACTAATCATCACCTGGCGGTCCCTATGGCTACCCACCATAACCTGCAGTCACCGCCTATTACCTGCCGGTGCCTATAGTTCTTGTCTCACTCAAGCAGTGGATTGGCTCCTGAGATTCTGCTGCTTACAATTTCTGTTTTCTAGCTAATAGTCAGACACAAGATTGATCTCCTGTCAGATGGTATAGGTAGTATTACTTTCAGTGTATTGCAATCATCAAGGATGGGATAAAAAAGAGCCTTATTCCGATGAAGTAATTATGTATACACTCCAGTGCCTGTCTTTACTAATCCGCTTTAATGGCGGCAGCTTCGCACATATCGACTTGTAGTCAAGGCTCCTTACATCCAGATGATTTGATTTCACAAGTTATTACTGCATACTTTGACCAGACCTTGCGCTATGATTTAGAAACGCATAATGACGAATCTACCGCAAGCAATATTTTGCGTTTTACACTATCTGACCTACAGACTACGACAACCGACAATTCATCTAATGCAACAACCCACAACAATAGCAGTTAAGGTGGTACTGCATCCGCGACAATTATGAGTGAAATATCCAGCCCGTCCTTCGCCAAAGACAGACAGACTGGATCCTTGGGTTCACAGAGGGGCCCCTGAGTCACCCCGATTGGCACATTGACCAAGATAAGACACCTGTAGTCCCGGCCAGTCCTCCAGGAGTATATTCCGGATGGAGGCCCACATACCCATCCGTTCCAGGCATTCATTTAGATCTACCGTCTGTCTCGTCCAGAACTGAAGACGGATGGATCAGTGTTCCCAACCGGCCAGTCCGTCCGGCTTTGGGTACGGCCGGACTGACCCAGGCTTTTTCAGAGACGGCCGGGCCGGACCACGGGAAACCGGCTTTCCAAAAAAAAAGCCGGGCCCGGCCTGGGTGACCTGCAGGCCTCAGGTTTTTAACCCTAACCTTAATCTGCAGAAAGCCATTTCGACAGATTAAGGTTAGGGTTGATACACGTGACTTCCAGTGTTTCAACATTTGAAATAGGTGATCACTCAGCTAGAAACTTTACTTCCAGAGGCAAAACTTTTCGGAGAGCTACCGTGGGGTGTCCGAATAAATGCGCAACGGTCAAAGACGTGAACACAAGAACTACAGCCCCGTTCGCAAAATTCTCATACCCCTCCTTGTACCTCAAGAACAATACCTATTTACAACGACAGGACAACAAGAAGCCTTCTGATAACTATTTTGCGGATATACCCCTAGGGGAATTGTGAACCCTTATCACCATTTATTATACTGAATAATCAAGGGAGAGGGTTAGCAAAGCGTTTCTAATTACTCGTGGTACTCGGGCGGGTACGAGAACTTTGCGAACGCAGCTGTATATATTCGATATATGGATAAGCTGGCGACATTGATTGACTTTAAGATGATCTAAAAGCACACACACCGTGTAGCATTTATTGTTCTAATCGGGGTGGGAGCAGCCAGCAGCCTGACGGCTTTCGCAAATATCTATGAATGGCCGGGTATCTGGCGGCTTTACCCGGGATCTGCAGGCTTTACCTGGGCATCTGGCGGCTTTTCCTGGGCATCCGGCGGCCGCCTATCCTCCCGACCCGGCGGTTGCCTGGGCGCCTGCAGGCTTTGGCGGCCGTTGATAATTTAAGCCGGACTGACCCAGGCTTCTCAAAACCATGGCCGGACTGACCGGACTGCCGACCCATGGTCCAGACTATGGTCCGGACTGGCCGCTTGGGAACACTGGGATGGACTAGACACTTCGGAACATTGATTGACCACAGTACGCTTTTTTCCTTTCCAAATAGTAGCCACTTATTTCAAGCCCAGTGACCGTTTCATATGCCAGAGATCATACTCGCTTCGCCTTACACTATTTGTGACACTTTCCTTTTTAATTTTTACGTTTTACTTTTTACTTTTTGCTTTTCATTTTTTTTTTTGTTTATTTGTTGTGAGTTTCGCTTATCCGAAATCCCAAAATCGATGTTGGAGTTCGGTGGCGGTTTGGGTCCTTATAGACCGCGGTAGATGTAGAGTGTGGAAGTTGCTATCAATTGTTAGTGACAGGTTAATTTTGTAAAAGTAACAATAATTGCCTGACAGACACAATATCAGCAATACAGGTTTGAAAGTAACAGTACACTAACATTATATATATTCTTCAAAGGAGGCATGAAGCTTGTCTTAAATAGTAGAAAATAAGAAAATAATCGACTAAGCAGGAAGAGCAAACTTGGACCCTGTTAAGGTTATTCATGGTGGAAATGCGGTCCTCAGCCGTGCTTATCAGGCTTGTCAGGATTAACCTCTTCCCGCCCGAGCAGAATGTTCACTACTCCTCCGTGCCCATACCGAGCGGCAAACGAGAGCGGTGTTCGGCCGTCCTTACCAGGCCCGTCAGAGTTGACCTCCTCATATCTAAGTAGCACTTTCACTAGCAGCATACAAGAGCAGTGTTTGGTAGTCCTTACTAGGGCCGTCGTTGACGTCTTCCCGTCTGGGTGGTATTTTCACTACGGCCTCATGTCCGCCCTTAGCGGCCAACGAGAGCGGTGTTCGGCCGTTATTATCACGCTTGTCGGGGTTGCCCTCTTGTCTGAGCAATATATCTACCACTCCCTCACGTGCATAGCTGGCGGCATACGAGGGCGGTGTGTGGCCGTCATTATCAGGCTTGTCGGGATTGACCTCTCCACGTCCGAGTAATGCTTTCACTACTGTCTCATGCCCACCCCTTGCGGCCTTCAAGAGCGGTGTTCGGCCGTCCTTATCGGGCTTGTCAGGATTGGCTTCCTCTTGTCCGAGAAGTATTTCCACCACTCCCTCACGTCCATAGCTGGCGGCATGCGAGAGCGGTGTTTGGCCGCAGTTATCGGACTTATCGGGATTAACCTCTTCTCATGCGAGTAATATTTTCACCACTCCTTCGTGTCCATCCCAAGTGGCATGCGATAGAGGTGTTCGGCCATCCTCATCAGGCTTATCGGGATTGACCTCTTCCTGTGCGAGTGGCATTTTCACAACTCCCTCATGTCCAGTCCAAGCAGCATGCGATAGCGGCGGCCGAAACTATCTGGCACGTCGGGGTTAACCTCCTCTCGTCCGAGAAGAATTTTCACCACTTTCTCATGCCCATTATGAGCCGCCCATCCAAGTGGTGTACAACTAGAAAAATCTTCCTCGTTTATGTCATAACACCCCGCCTCTAACAAAGCAGTTACAAGTTCAGAAATTCCGAAAAACGATGCATAGTGTCGTCCACTAAACGGAAAGTAACTACCCCAACCTTTAGCGTAGTCGGGATCCACCCGCCCTATAAGTGAACTGGTAGGTATCTCGCAATATAATTTCTTTTCAGTAGTTCCAGGGCAAGTGATCTCGTGCAGTCCGACGAGAGGTCTCGTGTCGCATGGATTCCCCAATATACTGAACAGTGTTCTAGAAAGGGTGTGCTCTGCGTGTTAGGGGAGGCGTTGGTCAAAAAGGCTTTGACATGTGGGGAATTCAAATAGGTTAAGCAGATTTCAGCGATTGCCGAGTGAGGTCGACTGAATAATATATCGTCATGAGCGGAGAGATACTCCTGGAGAGTCAAGTGGATCAACCGTACAGTTGATGCTTCCTTATCCACAGCAATAAGCCCTTGACAGCACCCAACCAATATAGACATCGAAGGGAGATTTCCAGTATTGAAATACACGCAGCCTAGCTCGACTGCTAGGGCATAGCAGAGCTCATCCGCTTGCAACGGCCGCTCCGCATAACTGACCCACATCAGCGCTGCCATCCCGAGTCTCGATTTATCGCCATCTTGCGCCTTCACCCGTTCGATAGTCGCACCATAAACATCTCCCAACGCCGATCCACCGGTCATTTTATTTAGTTTTTCTCGTCTCCGACGGACTGTCGGCTCGTGTAAGATTGCCTGAACACCTAAGGAAGCTAGTAGATACCTGGACCGGCATCTCTTAGCGGATATAGTGGGACGGGGTTCTGAGTATCATCGCGCTTACATTTCCGACATATTTTCGGGAATCTTCTCCAGAATGTCTGCCACCAGACTCTGATCCATCGCATCCGGAGTTTCGTCCTCGTCCAGTCTGGCAAGAAGGTATCCAATGATATCAGCTTTGCGGGGGCCTATCACTCGCACAGAGAGGCGCTTCTCAATCTTAGCACGAATATGAGGCCTTCCAGTGATGAATATTGGTGTCCGGAGACTTCTCGAGGGTTTCTTTCAGCAAACTGAGGAGCTTGACTCGATGCACCGCTACACATTCATCCAGGGCGTCAATGCATATAAATGTGTGCAGTGAAGCTGTGACGGCCTGTAGCATCTTTACTATATCCGAGAGTCGCGGCTCCCGTCCACTAATGGCCAATCTCTGCTCCCAAAAAACCCGTGATATTTCCTCCGAAATCATTTCCATTCCGCCAACCACCTATTTCATCAAGGAACCCAGCATACTGGTCACCGACTGCTCCTTTCGGGCGGCGAAATCAAAGTAAAAACACGTTACGGCTGTGTTTTGCCCCATGGCTTGGTCGCACAACCTATCCACTACCAGAGAACTGACAACACCGCTTGTTAGCACCTACTCTCTTTCTTCTCTCTTCCGAGAGTAATTCTCGTTACCCAATAAATGTTTTCCCGACACCGGGATTTCCATAACCAAACAAGACTCCACAACCACTCTCATCCTCTTCACTCAAGCCATGCCAGCTTCTAAATTCGGTTTCCATGAGCCATTCCTCCATATTGTCCATGCGGCGCTCTTAAATGTCGCGATGCCGTTTCTTAGGCTCCAGGGGTGATAACCAAGCTAGGAGTTGGGACCGATAATCTGGAATAGTACAGCTGTTCCATACATTATTGAAAGAGTTTGTATTATAGGAGAGGTTGGTGCTGTCACTGGTCGTATACTGAGACATCTCCGGATCTTTGGTGCGCGCACTATGGTAGAGGAGGAGTTATTGAGCGTAGCGGTTGACGATATCCCCGGAAACTGAGGAAAAGCGGGTGTCTACAGATTTTAAGGCAGCATTACAGATAGCACTACGGTATTTTACCTAGCAACGAAAAAGCATCCGGTTAAACCAGCGGAAAGTGCAAAACCAATACCCAAAATATGATGCGTCATTCTCTGTGGCTACACCAGTCCCAGCCTACGGCATAAGTACCGCACCCTGGCACAAGGAACAGGTATTTATCCATCGACCGCCCCACTCCAGGGCCTGCCACTTTGATGCGAGCCAAAACTTTATATGCCGAATTGTTCTGCCCAAGTAACCGTGCCAAGGTTGTGACCAACCCCCGATTGCTCGCCTGGAACGTGCCTCTCAGCTCAACGCAAGATCTCGGCTCAACGGAAGATTCCCGCAAAATCCAGACCAGAGTCCCACCAAATGAAAATAAAAGTTGTTAAAGAGAGGGAAAAAAATGGAAGCCTTATTCGCAAAGACTTAAACAGGGTATGAGAAAGCCAGAACGACATTTAAAGTATCAGAGAATGTTTGGTTGTGGTTTGAAATTCTTAAATTCGCATACAAATTGAAACTTGCGTTGAGCTGAGCTGAGAGGCACGTTCCAGATGTGCCCAAGATTGCTCAGGCGAGCAATCGGGGGTTGTGACGGAGTCACAACCTTGGCACGGTTACTTTGCCAATAGCAATCCACCAAAACCCCCTGGGCCCAACGGGAGAACAATGCACAGCCAGGCCTCTCCCCAAATTATCGTTGCCTAGGTGGCTGATGCCGCAAGAACGCACTTGCTGGAAGCCACAAACGCCATCGCTAGTGATAAGTGATATACGAGGCACTCCAACGAAAGATGCGGTCCTGGTATAACTTAATTATGGCTTTATGATTCAAGATCACCCCCGGCCTCCACCCCCGCTAAATCATCCACCTTCTCAAGGATAAGATTTCTGTATCACAATCCGCACTAAGCTGCACAAAAACCATAAGTGCACGACATAGCGAAATTAAAAGCCAATCGATAACAAGCAAAACAAAACACTTTTCGGTAGAGAAAACCTTTTCAATACCATGCATTCTCGCACATACCTTTCCCATACCATCCTTTGCTGAGACATACCATCCAACAAGGTTTCACATAGCCAGAAAAAGCAAACTCTCCATTGACCATGAGCGGTTTCTTTATTATTTAAGTAGGCCAAATAATTTTATTAAAAAATATAAAAAATATGAAAATAACCTAAAGCCTCTGGTTATTTTCCCCAATTTTTTCCATAATTTTCAAGCATGAACAGAGACCTGGGATGAGGGTTTTAGTGATTTTCTTCGAATTCTTGGCATAAGTTACTACCCAAAACCCGCCACATTTAAGTGAGGACAGACCAGCCCACAGATACCCTTGTCTAGCTATGATATAAGAAATTAAAAATTAAAGAATCAATTAGGGTTATTTTCCCCTTTTTCCGTTTATTTTTTGCGTTTTCTTTACCATTTTATGATGGGCTAAAGGTGGGGTCATTCTTTGCAAAGGTTTCACTTTTTCGATGGCACGTTTCCAGGCTGGTGGTATCCGAGAGGTTGATTGCGAAGTGCGTGGTATTGAAGAGGTTTGCCCCTTTTCGGCCCCTTCAGCTTGCTCTCATTTTAATGAAACCAAATGCGAAGCCCAAGCGAAGGAGGAACACCATTCGTCTACTGAACAAATTTGAACTATTGTATTAGCGAAGATAGAGTAACAAAGGCATTCACCAACTTGGCTCCTTCGGTAAGCACAGAAATTTTTGCCTCAGAACTGATTCTCCATTCACTTCCTTCAACCTTCCTCCACGCGGAGTCCACAACCCGGCATTGGTGAAATATAATATATGACTAATAGGCTCTTGCTTCAATCTGCACCAGGGGCATATGCTATCCTCGCCCTTTGTTTCCTAGTCCGTTATTCAAAAAGTTTGGGCTATGATCGGTAGAGAGTCTTGTGGTCCTTATTCTTTCTGTGCTGCCAGCAGAGTCCTATATATACACAAAACTCTCGTACAGGAAAAAATCTTCTTCGCCATCGTTCAAGTCCGTTCTTCCATTACCGTCTCTTGCTTTCCAAACCACACCCTCAAAATTCCTACAGATTGCGTCCTTCAATCCCTTCATCTGTTTCAACTACCTACAAACTTTTCCTAGATTCTCCTTTCCAACCATTCCTGATACCTTCCCCCGTTTTTCTATCATCGAAGTGTGGCACACATTCGTTCCATCCTCTAGCTAACACTAGTTCCAAACCTTTAGTACCCCTAGTGTGATTCGTAAATCTTCCCAAAAAATCTCCGATGCGCCTAACCGTTCGTCCATACACGCCATCGCTTCAACCTCCATACTTCCAAACAATCTCCAAACGAAAACTCTCCTTATCGAAACCTTCGGTGTAGTAGTAGTGTCGTAGATACCGTGGAGTAGCAGCGGTGAAGAAAGGAGGGGCAGATGCGGTGAGGAGAAGCGGGGAAATGAGGGGTAAGAGGATGAGGCGATAAATGGTGGAAATGATGTTATCATATAGGGGTTACTCTGTACTTGAGGGTCTTGTTCACACAATTGTAGAAGTCAAAGTCAACAAATAGTTTTTGCCTCTCATACATTTTGGGTTTTCTCTCCTCTACTTCTTTATATACAATCGGAGGTTATCCCCAATGGATAATATGCCTCAGGAGCGAATCCCCTGTGCATTAAAACGGGAAAAAAGCTCAAACTCCATTCTTGCACCAGATCGGGGACCACTCATGATCTGACCCATTATGTCTGAACAAGGTGGGAAATCCGTTTCAAAAAAACATTCTCCAGCTCCCTTCATATTTGTCAGGACTGCCTGGCGGAAATGCCAGCGGAAAAGCTGGTCGACGGGCCGAAGTGGATCATCGAGCAGGCGCTTATCAAGCTGTCCGCACGGAACCCCGCCGATTCTGGTGATGGGCGTGAAACAGACGATTTTGTAGTCATCCTAAAGATGTATTAGCTACAAACACCACAAAAACTTCAAGCCTAGACTGGAAGCACATCTGGATTGATCGAGAAATGATAGGAGTCAAATAGCTTGTGCATATTTCCGGTGAGAAATATCCCATTCTGCACAGAGTTGATGGACCCATCGGACCCGGAGGCAGGAGGAACACTGATCCAATTACAGTAATTAAAATCATTCCATTGCTTCTCATAAGCCAAAGGAAATATATGGACAGCTTCGAAGATCTCCCAGAAACCGACACCATTTATTATTCCTGGCGTGCCAGTGATAACGCATCGCAGATCCCGGTCACGTACAGAGTGATAAAATGATTGAACCCTGGATCCAGATGGCAGCGAGAATGTACGGAGTAGAGGGGCTTCCTCGGTGACAGTGACGGAACCTATTTTGAGTGAGCGGAGTTATGGCCGAATCGCAAAGGGGACCTACCAGTTGTGACAATGTAGTAATTCCCTGGTTGAAGTGGTTTCTCATCCCTCCCAACCAATCTCTCGTTATCATCTCGTAGGTTGAAATCATCTGTAAAGACACAAAGAATCTCCACCATGGAATAGAGATTGTTGTTGGTAACACCCTCCGCGACCCAGAGTCCTCCGAGCACGGTATCACGATCGGCTGAATTGTAGAGGAAGAGATTGCGATATGCTGAGCGATCGCTGGGCGAGAGGTGTGCAAGCGGATCTTCCTCTGTCGGTGTCATTGCTCCTGAGGAATTCATGTTCGAATAATTGAGAAGACAATGTTTTAGTTGGTGAAGAGGAAGGAGTTGTGTTAACAGTGGAGTGGGTAAGAGATGGGCCAGTACCTAAGAAAAAGTAATGACGCAGTCTCCAGAACGAGAACGGGTAACTTTCTTGCTTATCTAAGCTCAAATCTCCAACCCTAGCCAGGTTTGAGACTTTGCGGTCGACACATCCAGAGTCTTTTTGCATGGCTTGGCATGCATATGCCAAGCATTCTATCATCCTGACCTTGATTTGACTCTAGGACAGGAGCGAGTTCAGCAAATCCGACCTCAACAACTTTGACGTGTCCCAATACCACCAATACCACTTCATTTTAAAAGAATTCTGTGATTCCTGAAACCCGAGAAGCTTTCATTCTCGACACTGAGAAATATTAATTCCAAAAACCATGGTTGCTGCAGAATGAGCTGTGCTGACTTCACAACCTACAATTGAGTGACTTGATTCCTTGGCCGGACATCATGGTTTCGTTAACCACATCCGCCGGAAAGTCAAACCTGCATCCTGCTGCAAATCCCCTACCCTTGGCACACAAGGATGCTCGATACATCGACCGCAAAGTCTCTAATATCTCCAAAAGCTCAACTTCAGATCGCCCACACTCTGCTCGGGCCCAGTGGTGGGAAACTAACGAATGTGAGTGCGCAATCCTCGGCCGCAAGAGCTCGAGTACAAGTGATATCGCAGTTCGATGGTGTGGTTAGTTGTGCATAGAGTATACCAGCACACGAGCTCAGTGAACCCAAGCGTCCAGTCCGTCCGTCTTCGGGTCCGGACGGGACGGACGGCGTACCTGAAAGGACGCCCGGGACGGACGGGTATCTTGGCGTCCGTCCGGAAGACTGCCCGGGACGGACGGGCGGAGACTGCAGGTGTCTCTCAGGTTGCGGAATCTGCCGTGCGCCTCCATTAATCACTCGTCCGGGAAGGCGCTTCTCAATCTCAGCTCGAATATGAGGCCTTCCAGTGATGAATATTCAGGTGCGAGGGGACTTCTGCAGAATTTCATTCAGCGAACTAGGAAGCTTGACTCGATGCACCGCTACACATTCATCCAGAGCGTCAATACATATCAATGTGAGCAGTGAGGACGCGATGGCTTGTAGCAACTTCACGATATCCGGAAGTCACGGATCCCGTCCACCAATAGCTAATTTCTGCTCCTGAAAGATCCCTTATATTTCCTCGGGAATCTCTCCCATCCCACCGGCGATCTGCTTCACCAAGGAACCCAGCATACCGGTCACAGACTCCTTTCGGCCGACGAAGTCAAAGTAAAAACAGGTAATTGCTGTGCCTTGTCCCCTGGCCGGATTATACAATCGGTCTACTATCAGCGAACTAGCGCAACAGTTTGCCAGCACCGATTCCCTCCCTCCTCTCCCCCGAATGTCACCCTCGTTACCTGATAAATGTCTTGCCGACTCCGGGATTTCCATGGCAAAACAAGACCGCACTACCACCTTCATCTTCCCCACTCCACTCATGCCAGCTTCTAAATCCTTCGGTTTGAATAAGCCATTCTCCTAGGTTGTCCACAAGGCGCCCCTGAATGTCGTGATGACGTTTCCCGGGCTCCAGGGGTGATAACAAGGATAAGAGTTGGGAATGATCATCGGCAAAAGCACAATTATTCCACACGTTATTAAACTAGCCGGTATTGTGGGAGAAGTTGGTGCTATTACTAGTGGTATATTGGGACTTCATCTAGTATTTGCTACGCACACCGTGAGAGAGGAGTCATCGAGCACTGTGTTCGCAAGCGGCCAGGTCGGCCTCCAGATAACCGGCCGGCTTTCAGTCCGGCCAGGCTAGGCCAGTGTGAGACAGACCTGGGCTTCGTAGGCCAGGCTTCATGGGTGCCTGGCGGCGGCGGCAGGCTTTCGGTATATTCCATGTGACAAGTCAATATTTCGTTGATGTGTGGGTGATATCTACAGATATCTGAAGATACCGGCGAATATCTGAAGATGCCTGCAGATATCTGAAGATGCCCCCAGATATCTGAAAATTCCCGCAGATATCTTTTGGTTTTTCAGGCTTGAGCCACACCATTAAACTTAATAATAATATTCTGATAGGTTTTAGATATCCGGGTAGATAGAGAGGAGGTACTTGCTTGTTTTCTCCTATCACTCGATTTATTGCTATAGCACGTTGACAAAATTAGGGCCTGTTTAGATGTAACTGTTCTGTTCCGTTCCTCCATACAAATAGCCCTTTCCCTTCCCTTTCAAAGCGGAGAGAAGGCCATTTTCGCGGTAGAAACGGTCGCTAAACAGGCCCTTAACCATTCACGCATGATGGACGGCAACAGAACTCTCCTGATCACCCTACCCTTCCAACACCAAGAGAAATTTCCCCAGTTCAGATATTTATTTCTACTAGGTATTCTACTATGTATTTACATTTTTAATTTATTTGTTGGTTTTCATACTAGTGGGGCTGGTGGGGGAGCGCTGTTCTCACGTTAGTTAGCCATGAGCACGATCATGAGAGCAAGGGTGAATGGAAAGCAAGTCTCCTCCTCGGTTGCGCGTTGATCGACTCTTTTGCGGCCGTAACTCTTGGCGTTTCATCCCCTAATCTTATCGCAATCACATCTTATCACTCGAAAGCCTGCAGATATCTGCAGTCCGGCCAGGCCCGGTCAGATAGGCCCTGAAAGCCGGACTGTAGCCCACAGTCCGGCCCGGCCGCCCTAAACCCAAGCCTGACCGGACTGGCCGCTTGCGAACGCTGAGATTCGAGAATAGTGGGTTGGAGACCTCCTCCCGAGAAACCACAGGGAGGGGGTCGGCTAATGTTAAAGCAGATTTGCAGATAGGGCTAGACCTAACGTGCCCTGAGCGAGGTGGTGCCCTCAGCGAGGCACGGTAGAGTTGCTGTGGCGGAACCGGTGTTTAGTAAGAGTCCTCCTTAGATTATGGGCGCCGCGCCTCGCTGAGGGCACTACCTCGCTCAGGGCACGGTGGGTCTAAGTTACTCGAGCAAAAAAAAATACTGGTATCATACTGGAGTATGACACTGTGTCACGTGGCTGTTGTATCTGTGCTGTAGGATGTGAGGTGCGGAGCGCTTAAGCATTGTATGTATGTTTCACAAGCGAGGTTTGCTGCCCTTACCCACTGTAGAACATAGAAAACCTTGCGCACTCTCTTGAGGGCGTTCCTCCTGCGAGCAAGTGAGCAATTGAGGGTTGTGGCGAAGCCACAACTTTGGCACGGTTATTATGATAATTTTCCTTTTTTGTTCTTTAAACCCTTCACTCGTTTAAGTGTCGAATTTCTGTAGATATCCACTAAATTATAACACGAAAGCCCGAGGCACACACTACAAGGAAATTCGAAAAATCAATCAATAATAGGCGAAGCAAAATATCGTTCGGTGCTGCAGTGGGGGTGTAAAATCTTCTTACCCACGTAAAGTTCCTGTAAACGATATAACATAGAGGTCTAATTCTTAAAGCTTACCCCTAGTATACCTCATGGCTCAATGCCAAATTTGAATTCATGCTATACCCGATATATGACAAACCTTAAATATCCATTTCCTAAATCATTCTGTACTATTAGATTCCTAGTACCACTTCTTTCCTGCCACCTTATAGATAGCCTTACCTTTTTGAAAATAAAGTTCCACCGTTTTGTACAATCCCAAATACCTCTTTTTTCCATCATTCACAATCATTCACAACGGATGGTCGCCTTGAGCAGCGCGCTCCAGAAGGGAGGGGTGGCGGTGCCCCTTGGCCTTCAAATGGTGCTTGCGGTTACCGTAGTGCCAGACAGTAGCAGAACTGCTATCCCCTGATGGCCATTCTTGGTATCGAGAGCGCAGCGTTTGGCCCCAACAACCTGGTTTGTCGGGATCGACCTCTTCCCGTCCGAGCAGAATCTTCACTACTCCCTCATTTCCCAGGCCGGCAGCATAAAAGAACGGTGTTTGGCCGCCCTTATCAGGCTTGCCGGGGTTAACCTCTTCCTGTGCGAGTAGTATTTCCACCACTCCCTCATGTCTATTCTGAGCAGCAACCGAGATAGGTGCTCGACCGTCCCTATCAGGCCTGGCGGGATCGATCTCTTCCCGTGCTAGTATTTTCATGACCTCCTCATGTCCGTTATGGGCAGCCCATACAAGTAGCGTACAACCCAAAAAATCCCCTTTGTTAATACAATGAAATTCCCTCTCTATCAAGCAGCTACAAGCTTAGAGACTCCGAAAAGTGATGCGCAGTGCAGTCCACTAAGCGGAGAGCGCCCCAACCCTTAGCATATTCACTATGTACCCGCTCTGTAAGTGATCCAAGCCTCGCAATTGGGCTTCGGGTTTTCGGGTCGACCCGGGTTTAGATCGGGTTGGGTCGGGTCGGGTCCGGGGGGCAGGAGTTTGGGTCGGGTCGGGTTGCCCAAGTTGCAAACCCGGGTAGCCCGACCCGACCCAAACTATAACCGAAACTAAGTTTCACTTTTTGTTTCTATGAAGACATAAGATATCACTCATATCTTGTAGTGTAGACGAATATCTGGTGAA
>Ga0307509_10002653_pt1 | contig 28603 bp, 35 predicted proteins | sample 10_EM_MG_FD_202245 | JGI IMG/M metagenome (GOLD analysis project Ga0307509, IMG submission 202245) | Populus trichocarpa ectomycorrhiza microbial communities from riparian zone in the Pacific Northwest, United States - 10_EM | ecosystem: Host-associated > Plants > Roots > Unclassified | place...
TGGTGCTGCACCAACCAATGAGGACAGCCATGGAGGTGCGAGCTCTTGATCAGTTTTCGGAGCCTCATTGACTTGAAACCAGAGCCTTCGCAAAATCCATTCGAGAGGAACACTCAGATGCTGATGTCCTCTTCCTATAACGACAATACCATTTCCTATGTCCCGTCTGCGGAGGACACTGGCCGTGTAGCCAACCCACCTTTGGGGCAGAGTGGTTTGGGACTTAGTACTTCGTGGCCAACCCCTTCCACTCGTGCAGGTGCCAGTATGCTATCCAGGTCACACAAAACCGCACCCGCCACTCCCCTGATCCCTGTGATCAGCCCCCCGCATGTTCCTTCCGACGCTAGCTATCCAGGTCAAGCTGGTGCGATTCTGGGTCCTAGCACCGAAGTAGGCGAAGATTAGTGAATCATCTGGCGCATACATATAAATTTCATCGGTATGTGTTCCCTGGCATATCTGCTGGAGAGCGCTCAACGCCCGTTCAGTTTTTATCCATGGGGTGTATTCCTGGTGAGGATGGATCAGGCAGATCCTTGGTGTCTCTGTTGTGCAGCCAAGTACTTGTATCTATCGAACCATGATGTGAGACGAGACACGATTTTCGTTGCACGTAGACTCCCTTTCTCTAGATCTGTTCCCCGGTTGCCATTCCTGATGTTTCGTGAAAGGTAGTCTTACACCTTGAACGGTGAAATGTTTGATGCTGTCGTTGTCATGACTGGTCTCGTAGATGGCTAATACGGTACTGTAGTACATATGCGACTTTGCCGACTCAAGCACAAAGACGTCACCAGTACTACATCTTCAGTCGACCCTCCTGTGCAAGGTGAACACGTGTCATTACCCCCGCGTGATACTGTCTGTGTGAGGTGAAGTTGCAAGCGGCGAAAAGCTCCTGATAATTACGCGTGTCGTCACGTCCACGTGAATGTCACGACACGAGGGTCACATAAACACGTGAATGTGACATTAAATGTGACATTCGCTTTCACGCGGCGCGACTGGAAAGCCTACGCCTACCGCGAGGTTCTTACCTACAGTCAATACTGCATATGGATACTCTGCTCGATGAAGCGTCAACTTCCGATGCTGATGAACGCGAACTTCTTGACGCGGCGCATTCTGATTTGTATTGGGGTCGTGTCGTGTCAAGACGTCCTCTCAAATTGCCCCTCCCTACCAACGCATTGACCGACCAGGGTGGTGACATGTGAGAGATAATGCGTGACTCTCTGGTGCGTGCTATTGATGGGAACTCCACGATACCAGGCAACGGGTTGCGTATAGAGCTTATAGGCACTCGGCAAATGTTGGGGATGCCCAGTCTTCCATCTCTCATCCAGGTCTCTGCACCTCGTCACCGGCGGCACGTGGTCCTTTCTGCCGAACAACCTCGGAAAACCTCACTACTCCCCGATGGAGCAGTCATGGACCACCTACATCGCCTCCCGTCTCATCTCTCCTTGCCGCGTCGCCTTCTGCTTCCTCGCTGCTTCACCGCCCTCACCGTTCACCGCCGCGCGATGCCCATGCGAATCATTCGACTTCTTCGTCCCCAGATCCTTTACACCTACTACTATCTCCCACGAGCGATCATGTTGACACCGATAATCGCCACTCTTATCCTACCGGTCATGATGCGGCACTTCTCACGAGATCCAGCAGCATGTCAATGGATCAGGGTCGTGATGGCGTCCTGGGTGCATCCTCAAGCTCGAGCGGGCACCTTCCTGGCGAGGTCGGTTCACAGACGGTCAATGTACACCATCGACCATCCTCGCCCGATCCTTTCATGGCCCCTGCTTCTGTAAACATGGACGTGAATAATCACTTGACCTCGGCTCTCGAAAATGGTGCCGACGTCATCGGAGCGCGATACTCTATGCGTGCGCGTCAGGCCCGTCAATTGAAACCTTACGCAATTGATCGACTGGAGTATAAGCACCAGCTGAAGCACCACCCGGATGCCATAGTCAAGTTCAATGGCTATCGTAGTCCTGTGGAATCTTCGTCGCCGCCCCCTCTGTCCTCAGGTGAGGATGACATCGATGACGCCGCAGAGAACCCTGGAGGCGAAAGTTTCTCTGCAGACGCCCAAATTCTGCCACGCACAAAGCGGAAGAAGAGGGATCGCACCAATACAGATCATCCCTCTGCTCAACCATCTACTTCACATCGGAGGACATCTAAGGCACAGGTATCTAGGAGGTCTCCGCCTCTAATAAGGAGATTTACTGGATCGTCTGTAACAGCGGACATTGGTGGGATCACATCTATGCCTGACCTAGGTAGTGACAATGGCCCGGAAACGGCAGCGATATGGTATCCAGACGCATTCGACGACATGTCTAGCGGGGTGGGCAGCGATGACGTACCTCTAAACACCTACGAGGATGATTTACGGGTCAATGACTCCCCTCAGCCACGAATCAAGCGCAGACGGGTGATATTTTCGCTTTATAGCGGATGTCTATAGACTAACGAGCATCCGCAGAGGGCTCTACCCAAACTACCGCACCTTTCACCCATGGTGTCTTCAGCCCAGTTGTCAGAGCCATGCTCTCCGCGTTCTAAACCAGTGTCCTTGAGGACCATCAGTTCGGATACAAGCTCTGACAAAAGCTCATCGGAATCAGAATCAACGCGGGGTTCAGATGACGTGGCTCTTCTGTCCGATGGGTCTGCTATCATGCCTGTTGACGACCATGAATCTTTACCTTCCCTTAAGCTGGAACGTTCCCCAGCACCAAATCTCCAGAAGCGACGTTTACAGCCATCGAGTTACCCCGTGATCACGGACTTCTTTGTTCGTGGACACCACGAGAAGAAAAAGAGGCCTCGAAAACACGGAATCGTCTCGCCCGAAAGATCACGTCGACCCAAGCGTGCCTCTGGAGTTGTTGGGGCGAGCGGTAATACTCACTACCACTGTGCCCTCTTTTCGTTTCTAAAAGTCATTTAAATTTCGACTCTGCTAGATCCACGGTCCGCGGACCAACCGAACTCCAAGGCTCGTTCGAGTCGGCGACGCGAGCGCCCGCAACGACCTGCAGATCTTTCTGTATTTACGGCTGCGGGCGGGCGGGTCCTGTCTGGATGGCAGAGGAGAAACGCCGTCACCATCGACACAGAGGATATTTCCTTCCACAGGGCGCTAGAACCTTTGGCGCACCGCGCACATCCACCTCCAATTCGACCCCCAAGAGGGCCTCCTCATCCCATACGAAGGCCACGGAAAGCATCGCGACCTATAGATCAAATCGCGTCTTCTTCAAAGTTGAGAACGGTCGACTCTGCGCAGGGCGAGGGGATACGACACCGTATTATCGTCGACTTTGACATACCGTTTCTCCCGTCGGGGAGGATATACTCCGCCGACTCGTACCTCGGCAAGGGACGGCTCCACGGCCTTCTATCGATCGTTTCTGGCATCCCACTTTCCCATCCACCTCCCGCTATTGAAGTTGATGGCCATAAACTATCACCCTTATCCACGGCTCTCGATTATACAGTCTTCCTGCCTTGTGCCTGTGATTCGTTCGCCAAAGTACTGAACGATCCACTGACCATGTCACACGAGGCCTTCACGAGCTGGAACGCCAATATGCATTCCGTTTGCTCGCTCGTTTCTTGGATATTAGCCTCTGCAGCGGGCAATGATGCCTCCGTCATTCGGACCGTATCACTCGAATACACCGGGTCACTCATTGCCCGAATCGACACTGCGCTCGGGGATTCTGGCGACCAGGCAAAGTCACTTAGCTCGAGCGTCCTTTGTCTGTACTGGTTTGCGGTTGAGCTACTGGTCCGTACATGCTGTAGCACGACGGGCATCGACGAGGACATTTCAACAGCTATCAGCGCTCGCGTGATGGGACTGGCAAATCAACTGTTACAGGTCGGTGTGCATGCTACGGTCTCACATGTCGTCGCCAGTGAGGAACCCCTTGATGACCTTTCCTTGTACCCTTGCGTGGCTGAACTATGGATCTGCTTGGTCCACCTCGGGACAGTCCATGGGAGGGAACCAGGGGCTCCTAGAGAGAGTAACTTCCCATCGATTGTGCAGATTCTTCAACATGGCCTAGCAACTGCCGAATCATCCACACAAGGGGGCCTTCACGCCAGCGAAGAAACATGGTGTACCTTGTTTGGCTTGTGTACCCTCTCCCAATTCTCTGCCTATGGCGTATCGACATCCTTTTCCCGTATGGGCACATCGTGGGAACTCGTCCTACTCGCCCTCGACCACATCCGACTCGTCGCCAATCCACAAATCGATAGCGGTCTCTCCTCGCGCAGTTTACGCCGTCGCGACGCCTACATTCGTCTGGTTGTGTCGCGGTGCCTGATCCTGCACAAGCGTTGGTACTGGCGGCTGGACGACGACGCATCCGCAGCGCTCTTCCGGCGTCTGGTCGACGTCTTCAAGAGCCGCAAATTCGCTGATCTGCGAGGCGAGATCGCCGGCTTCGCAGCGTTTGTGCAGGAGAGCGATGCTCGCCTCCTCCTGGAGCATGCGAACACGGACAGCGCCTTCACGATCTTCCTCAAACTCATCTTTGCCTCCGCCGAGCAGATGCGGCCCACCCTGCGCGAGGACGAGTATCTCGGGCGAGCGAAGAAGCTCCTCTCGCTCGTGACGTCAGTCGGCTCCGTCCAGCTGAGCGCTCTCCGCTCGCCGTTCGACGGGCAGCTCTCGATGCTGTACAACAGATTCAGCTCGCTCGCCCTCGCGATTCGCATCCTACCGTCTTCGGAGAACGTGCTCTACCGCGTCTCACTTGCCCGGCGCTACGTCGACTTTGGCCGATCCGCAGCGGCCACGCGCTCAGTATGCATCCGCGCCGCCAACTTTCTCGCGTTGCAGGCGCTTGACATGGCGCTCCCTGTTGGACCTGCGCTTGAGTGGACGTCGGAGATCGCGCAAGTCTTGATATTAGAGTTCCGCGCGGTGGTTGCCGTAGATGCGGGTGCGATCGCTACCGCTACACCGCTGGTCAACGACGACGCGCGCGGACGCAGGACGGAGCTAATCCAATGCACACAACTTCTTCTGTGTGGGCTTCATGACATGTCTCGTACGACTACTACTCCCGCGGGGAAAGACACAGGCACCGCTCTAGAACTACTGCAAAAAGGCATGGATTTCTCCCTTAGGACACTCTTCAACTGTTTGCTGACTCGCTAAAGTGTAGGGTGCCTCTTCCCTATTCTCGCCGAAGCAGAGATCTGCGCTATTCCGACGATCGAGACGCTCCTGCGGGATATCATTGAAGTTCATCTCAAGTATGCTTTATCCATGCAAGAGGAGTTGCCGCAAGAGCGGGATCCCAGTCCTCAGCCAACGAATCAAGTAGAGAGCCAAGACGAGTATGGCCAGTTTGACTTCAACTGGGACGATCCTACGGTACTTGCGGCGCTGAACAGCGCCGCCGAGCTTGCGCCAGTTAACGTGCCAGTACCGGCAACGACAATGCAGTATACTTACCAATCTCTAATCGAGGTGTGTCGTCATCCACGTATGTGCCTCTTTGGGTATTGACCGTCATTATGAAAATCACAGCATATCAAAAAAGCGGCCGCATCTCCCACAATCTCAGAGAATATTATCAGTACATTTGAGAACCTGAGACAGCAACAGCGACGGACCGGTGACGAAATTGTATCATAAAACACCCTTTCCCTCATTCCCCCTTCCTCCTCCTACGGCGCACCTGTATACTACTTCCAATTAGCTTAGCATCTGTATTTCATGCAACATGCATTTCATAGATGATCATGATCCCAGAGGTATGCATGTGGTGTATAACTTAGAGCTCAACCCTCATGCCCCACCTCGTGATCTCCGTTACATGGGAGCCGTGTAGCCTGATGGATGACACGAGGATCTAGACCTGTACCTGACCCATAGAGGCCCAAGTCCCAGCTTCAGGTGTCATCACCCACATGATTGGGCGCGAAACTCCAAATGCTTAGCATTCATGGCCTATATCCGATAATTCTAAAGAGAAGAGGTGAATAGACAAACGACTTGGGACACACAGACCGCGCTCAACCTAGGCCGCCAAACCTGCCCCGTTGACATTGAGGATATCTAGTCATCTAGTCAGGTGATCGGCGGCCAGAGCTAGGATTTACCCCGAAGCAAATGGCATTGGATTCGTTGCCAGGTAATATGGTCTGGCGACAGGTATCGGTCATCTAATGGAAGGCGATCGAGACGCTCGATGCTACAAATCTTCTTGAATTCACAACGTGAACCGGTATCTACCATACAAAACGTTCTTTCGCTTCGCCGTCGTGGCAGTGATGAAAAACTTATGCCGTAAATCCTGGATAGCCACGCTCTTTAAAGTCTACCACTGATTCCGCAACTAGATCCTTCAAAGTTTTCGTATGGGTGAGTCCGAGTAGGTCCTCCGCTTTCGCCGTCTGGAGATTGATGAGAAACTGGATATCCTTCGTTGAGCCTGGCTCCCCACGTGGTACATTCGGGATACCGAGCTCCGCTGCTGCATCCACTGTTACGGGCCACATTAGGTTTCTTGATATTAGATAGAGTCAAAGTAATACGACTTACAGAGATCCTGGTAAAAAAAGGGACCGGATCTGACGATGATGCGCTCGCCTCCAGCAGCAGCCGCATGCGTTGCCCGCACATGTGCCTCAGCGGCGAAAGTCACGTGTACCCAGTTTCCCTGACCCTGCAATTGCGCACCTGTCCGCGCGCCAGAGAGGGTGTCATAGACTTCCCGCTGAGAGGTGTTGATGTCATCGACTGTCGGCGCTGGGCTGAGCGAGGGCTGTATGTATGCGTAGAGTCAGCTGTGGAGGGACATGAAAGGCTGAAGAAAAGGAGAAAACCTATACCCCAAGAATCCACGGGGCATTGATGACTACGAGATCCCAGGAAATGTCGGACTTATGGGCAGAGACAAACTCCCACGCAGCCTTCTCTGCCATTGTCTTCGAGGCCATATAAATCGCAACTGCTCCTGCCGCGGAGCCTTTGGTCTTCACCTCCTCTACGGAGGCATTGTTCCAGGTGCTTTCGTTGAAAATACGCGGCACAGTGGTGGGTTCACGGACAGCGGCAACCGAAGAGGTGAGTACAACACGCTTCACGGTGGTCCCATGTTTCAGGGCGGAGTTCAAGATTGAGGTCGTTCCCTGCACGGCAGGGATGATGAGATCTGGTTTTATCCTTGTTTAACTAAAAACAATGACGTGCTCTCAGAGAGGAAAAAGGACGTGCCGTCGGGGTTGGAAGACTTATAATGAAACGGAGAGGCAGTGTGGGCAATGGCGTCAACGCCCCTGACCGCCTCATCAAAGGCTCCTTCCTTTGTGATATCCTCTACAACGACGAGCTCAAACCGGTCACCGTAGTTGGAGAATTTATCCGTAAGGAATGCGCTTTTGGACAAAGAGCGAACTGTGCCGCGGACAGAGTACCCGGCCTCTAGGTATTTCTTCACTGTATAAACGGCAAGAAAGCCGTTTGCGCCTGTGACGAGGACTCTGGCTGGGGGAGAGACGGCGACCATTGGGAATAGAGCTCAAGGAAGAAGAGGGAATATGAGTGACGCCATCGTTCTCTTTATAGTCGAGTTGCTGGTGACTTCTTCCGACAAATTCAGTTCAAAGTGTCTCACGGCGATCCGGCCCGTCGTCAGGAAACCCCTGCGAAACCGGCCCGGGACATCTCACCCGAAATAGCGACGTCTAGAGGATTCAACACAGTTCCCGCCTAGAAACCAAGTCGTGTGTCCCCGAAGACTCGCGTCCACGACTCTGCGTTACTTTTATTTCCAACAACCACTTCTCATCAAACCAAGCATCAAGCAGCGTCGCTAGGACTATCTTTCTTCGTAGACTCTGTCAAGGCAGACCGCCATAAACCAGGTGTCGATCACTCATCGAAGGGTCCGCGGAATGTTCGATGCTACAAGCAAGTCTTCTCGCATTCCAAAGGTGAACCTATATCTACTTTACAAAACAGCATTTTGCTTCACCTTTCACACAGTAGCCATGGCAGACCTATGCAGTAAATCCCGGATATCCACGCGCTTTAAAGTCCTCTACAGATTCTGCAACTACGTCTTTCAAAGGCGTCACCTGCGTCAGCCCCAAAAGCTCTTCCGCTCTTGTCGTCCGGTAAGTGACTAGGAACGGGACATCCTTCGTCGAACCTGGTTCTCCACGTGGCACATTCGGGATACCAAGCTCCGCTGCCGCGTCCACTGATTCCATGCGTCTCATAAGTTTCCCGAATATCGGATATGATGGAAATATACGACTTACGGAAGTCCTGGATAGAATAGGGTCCGGATCTGACGATGATGCGCTCGCCTCCAACTGCAACTGCATGCGTGGCTCGTACATGTGCCTCGGCAGCGACTGCCACATGCACCCAGTTACCCTGAACCCGCAGTTGCGCACCTGTCCGGGCGCCAGAAAGGGCGTCATAGAGTTCACGCTGAGAGGTGTTGATGTCATCGACCGTCGGTGCGGGGGTGAGAGAGGGCTGTATATATGCGCCGAACCCGTCAGCGGTGGAGAGAATGAAAGGGGGAATAAATAGAAAAACGTGCCCCAAAGATATACGGAGGGTTGATGGCAACAAGATCCCAGGATATCTCAGACTTGTGAGCAGCGACGAACTCCCACGCGGCCTTCTCTGCCAGCGTTTTTGAAGCCATATACATCGCGACTGGCCCGGCCGCAGAGCCCTTAGTTTTGACCGCCTCGACGTCGGCGTTATTCCAGTCGCTTTCGGCGAAGGCGCGCGGGACAGTACTGGGTTCGCGGACCGCAACTACCGAAGACGTAAGCACGAAACGCTTCACGTTGCTCCCATGTTTCAAGGCGGAGTTCAGGATCGATGTGGTCCCTCGCACAGCCGGGGTGATGATATCTGAACGTACCCTCTTCGGTAAAAAAAGACGAGCTTCCTGATGGGAGAGTAAGGACATACCGTCGGGATTAGTAGCCTTGAAGTGAAACGGAGATGCGGTGTGGGCGATGACGTCGATACCTTTGACCGCTTCGTCAAAGGCTCCATCCTTCGTGATATCTTCGACAACGACGAGTTCAAACCGATCACCATAATTAGAGAATTTTTCTGTGAGGAATGCGCTCTTGGACAAAGAGCGAACGGTGCCACGGACAGAGTGCCCTGCTTCTAGGTACTTCTTGACGACCCAAACGGCGAGATAACCATTTGCGCCAGTGACGAGGACTTTGGCTGGGGAAGAGACGGCGACCATTGTGAATAGTTGTTAAGGATGAGAGGGAAATGTACTGAGGGCCATCCTTTTATACCGATTGGGTCCAATTGAACTCGTATTGACCCCTGGAAACATCCAGAGATTCCATCCAGCTGGAGTTGTCAGTCCAGCGCAAGCATTGCGAAGCCATTAGTAAGGTTCTTATGTCCTGCACCAGCGTATTATTAAGCATTTTGACGATTTAGTTTCCGAAGGGCGCCCATGGGCTCGGGGATGACAGAAAGTAAGCCGCAGTGAAGTGCAGCTAACCCGGGTATCTTACCGCTTGCCGGGAACCGAGAAGACAACTACTGCCAGAGTAGTGCGGTCCCTGGGCTTGACTGACCCCGCACTGGCAAGCCGGTATCACGCCATAGCTATGCCCGACAAGCACCTCATTACATCATGATGATAACCACAATGCGGATGCAATGTACGGCCTCTAGCCTGCTACCGTATGTAGTGATAATAGAGGATGTTGGCTAGGTGAGGTGTGGAGGTTCTGCTTGCCCGCGGTGCTTGCAATCGTGGCAGCGGGCGCTTGGGCCGTGGATCAATGGCCGAGGGACGCTCCCGTAAAGTGAGCGCCCGAATTGCGGCCATGCAAGTGCACCGGGACTACCCGCGACCTTGTTCGGAACATCCTCGGAGTCACATCTCCCCTGATTTCCATCGTTGTCCCCAACGTTGCCACCGCACTCCAGTGCTGTGATTTCAGATGAGCACATATTCTCTGGGCCCTGTAGAAAGATCCCCCGCTTCCCTGGAACGAGTTCGATTTAGGACGAAGGCAAGTCGTTATAACCTTTGGCTTGCTCGTACCCTCCCTCTCTCCAACTCTCTCCTAGCAACAACATCACGACACCACTATGAGCTACCCTCATTGTCAGAACACAGTGAAATTTGTGTTCCAGATTTTATCAGAAACACATTCACAACGCTGTCAAACTCGTTCAGCAACTTGATATAATGCCGGTTTCTTCCGCAATGGCGCCCCATTGGTAGTATTGTATTTCTCACCCTTAGGCAATTATCACATACATCAGGAAAGCGCATGCCAACAACTTTCGAGCATCTTATACAGTGATTTCGGGCCGACAAGGAAGCGCGCATTCTGTGCCGCCCGTTCCAGTTCTGAATCATCCCCTTGTGGGAATTCGGCCATCAACACGCTTGTGCTGCATGTTAAAGGACGTGTATTTCGCGATAGCGCGCGTTACTAGTAGTAAGCAGCGGTGCAGACCGAGCACATGCACCCATCCTGGAAGCCACATCTAGCACTTTTGAGGATGGAATCGGTGTCGGTCCCGAATATACAGGACGAAGGTGAACCCGACCCGGTGCAAATTGAAAACCGTGTTTTTCCGCAATTCGTATGGGGGGAACAAAAAAGAACTAAAAACACGAACGTTGGTGCAAGCACAGTCCGAGTCGGGATCGGACTCGAAGACCAGCTCTGGTGCTCTGTAAGTTTGATTCACATGACTTCTTTTCCATATGACCCCCAAAAGCATAGAGCATTTGGTTCAGCTGTAGCTGTCGGAGAGATGGTGTAAGTTGGATAATCGGCTGTAGTAGGTAGGCAGACATGCGCAAGCTGAACGATGTTGAAGCCGGCAGGATCCGAGTCACCGCGGCGGGCCGAAGTCACGTTTCGCAACTTCTCACTTCTCGCTGACCACCATTCTTGACCCGCGCTCCCCAAAAAGCGAGGGTTCAGCGACCTCAATCCTCGCATGTCTGGATAGACCACTGGCAAGGTAGCAGGGTGTGTGTCTGGTACGTGCTACCTTCGTGCGCAATCTAGGCCGATTGACTTATGGGGACTCACAAGATCCCAGGGCCCGAGTATCCAAACGCGTATGCATCATCGGCGCAGGTGCCACTGGGCTCGCAACGTTGAAGGTAGTACCCTCCGAGAGACATTAAGGATAATCGGGGTAACGGACGTTGGTCACATTCGAGGAGAGAGACGAAGTCGGCGGAATATCGTATGTCCACAAAATTTCGTCTTTTTCTTCTCACCTTTTTCTGATATCTTGAATCAGGTACAGTATCCTGCCCCTCCCTCTGGGAATCTTCCCTTGACGCCACTATATGACTCGCTTTGCACAAATACCCCACTCCCGGTGATGACGTTCCCGAAATTTCACAAAGAATTACAAAGACAAGCTACTTTACATCGGATTATATTCTCACAACTTATTCTTAGGCTGACGATCTGCCAGAGGCCGCACGGCAACCCAATCGGATACAATCATGAAACCCCCCACCATCACGGACCAAATAATTTCCTCCATTAACGCTAACCTTCCTTCTTCATCTACGATACGGGTGCCGTCAGCCAGCTCCAGGACGCCAGCTTTGGTTGCGGCAAGCGATATCGTGTTCAAAGTCTGCACGTAATTCGCGATCATGAAAACCCTGTATTTTGATAAGGGCATTCCGTTCCTGCTCCTAAGGAAGTCGCAGTAATTTCCAAAGGGGACCGAGACACGCTGGGAGGATAGAACCTGAAAGGAGGCCTCCTTGAGCATCCTTGGTAAGTGATAGGAAAGTCTGTAGCTGGGTGAGAATTGTGGGTTCGTGATTTGAAGGTTGGAAGCGTACCCAACCACGAAGCCCCTTTTCAGCGCCTCTCCTGCGAAGATACGATTGATGTTGGCTACGTTCGATGTGCCCTGTAAGGATGCAGTAATGTTGGGCTGTTGACCTTCGGGTGGCGGAGGATTCTCGCGATTGTGTGTGATAATGTCGCCATCCCGTACGAGAAGATGACCACCGGGCTCTGCGAATCTATGTCACGATAGCAAGGCGCCATACTTGTGAAATGTCGCTCACTCAACAGCGAGTACAAGTTCTGCAGCGCAACTTGCCACCCCTGTGCGGTGAGTGCGAATGACACGAAGCTAAGATTGATTAGGTCGAACGTCCCGAGGAGCCCGTCCTCGAATGGCTTGGTGACGTCTTGTTGAAACCAAGTTATTTTCCTGACCTCGGGACCGTCATTTCGCGGAAACTTCGCTGTGGAGATATCGCAAGCGAAGACTTGAAGATCGCGATTGCAGACGTAAGGTAACGAGACAAAGTCGAGCGCCCATGCGCCAGTCCCAGCGCCGACGTCAATGACCCTGGAGACACGGGTGATGTCGACCACAGGTGGGACGAGCTGAGGATAATTAAATAGATTTTTGTAAAAGGCATGTTGGCGGTTCAGCCTGTGCAAACCGTCTTATCTTCATGTCCACGAACTTGAATAGATGTGACGGCGTACCGAGAGACCTCCCCATTATGGTGACCCAGGAAATACTTGCTGAGGGCGGTACTCTTTGAGTTAATGGTAGATTCGGATTCCATGCCTAGTGGACGAGGGATAGCAACAGATGGGTGCAATAGCTATGTCTTAGCCTCATGTTTTTATCAAAGTTGGTGCTATTTCACGCAAAGCGCAGAACATGATCGTAACCGAAAACCCCTAACCATGGCCACGGTTCCTGGGTCAATGGGCGTCAAAGGCCACGCGTTCTCAACACTGCGCTGATGTGGCTTCTCGCCTCCGCGGGGAGGCGGGTCTGAAGCGACATTCCCACTTTTCGCTAAGCCCATTATATTGGGGAACCTCATGCTGATCTTGATGATTTCAGTTGAGAACTCTTGATCCAAGTAAATACCCGACAAATATATCATGCCCAGGTAACATGATGTCTGTCTGATGATGCATGTCCGACTCTCATCGGCGATTTCTCGGTGAATAACACGGAAAGCCGCTGGACGACCCAATTGGAGAAATGCATCAACCACCCCCACCTTCACTACCACGCTCAATGTACCTGCCGTTCTTCTTCGCTTGATATTTGGGGCCCCACTGGCATGGGCATGTTTCTCATCACATTCGGTACCGTGTTTATGAGCTGCACCGGCGGGCTCCTGATGGTGGTGGCCCTATGGTCATGGTGCCTAGAGGGGGATATGGACACAGTAAGGACACTTGTAGGAATCACAGCAAGTTTTGAAAAGGATCTGCCAGTGGGCGTTCCTGGGAGAAAGAACCCGTCAACACGCATCCTCGGAACATGTTTGAGAGAGGATCCCCAGGGATAGGAGTGCCAGTGCGTACGTCCTGCCGCTCTTCTGGTCTGTCCTAATAAGCTATTTCTATCGGTGCCGTGCCAAATCCGTTTCGCGTTATTATACACACTGCGAACGAGGTATTCCATATTCTAGTCATCACTGGCAGGAGGACCCCACAAAGGTTATCAAACTTATGATCGTGACCAGTTCAAGTTATAACTCTCGGAGTGAGCCCGAAACGGAACAGTCGGGCGCTTCGGCCCTCGGTCACTATAGATAAGGCTCGATCGAACTGTCACGGTACACCTCATACGAGGTGAGACCTTCACTTTTACTTATATTCCTGGATTACACCTGCACTGACTTAGTGTAGTATACCTTATTGTCTTGCCTTCTACAGATGATCGATGAATGTTCATAGTTCCCGTGCTATCTACGCGCGCTGTTACTGAGCACACCTTGTGTGGTATTCTATAGACAACTTGAACAGCCCAGCGCGCTCACTCGAATTCACCAATCTTTCGGCCTTAGATCGTGACGACAATAGCCACTCATTTTTCACCTGCACACAAGATAAGACTGATAAGATGTGCTAAGTCCGGAATAAGTTGTTATAGGTGGGTCATAATCCCGGTAAGTTCCGTGGGGTTTCCTGATTCTACATGCCCGGACGTAACGCTTCAAACTTGGTCGAAGACCCTTCTCTCGGATAGTTGCTGCCCGGAAGCACACCGACCGTAACTGAAAGTAGATTCAAATCACTCTGGAATGGCCCTTCTGTCCATGGTATATTCCATCCCTGCTCCTTGACAAGACGCCGAGCTATCAGCGTACCCACCTTCTACTATCACACTTGATATGCCATTCTCATCTTCTCCGTTCGTGGCCTTACCTGCCGATTATCCCCCCACCTCACGCTGAGATACCCTTTCCGAGACCAGTCTACCCTTTCCTCGTCCTCTAACTCCGTGGCCGTCTGTACAGATACCATGGTGGACGGTCCGTATACTTTTCTACTTATAATGGACTCTTCGGCGCTGCCAGCGGTTGCTCTTCATCAACCCTTCACCTCCCTTTCTGGACCATTAATAAGATTTCTCTACCTGCTCACCACGGGTCCCGATCAATGTGTAATATTATTCGGTATTCCTAGGATAAGTTGATAGGGCGTTCCCCATCGATGCCACCTAGGCACGATGATTAATCGTGTCTGAGCCGTGCTCGCGGGCTGCCCCACTGGGCCTAACCTACTTCTGGGTAGCGGTCATGAGGCTGGGAAGGAAGCGGAATTAAGGGGTGAGTTGAGTGCGGCCCAGTGCCTGTCCATTCTACCGTACTACTGGCATGTTGTACTGTGTACGCGAGAGATATGCTACAGTACGGCCACCCTTGAACCACACAGGTATTTGGGCGTTGGTATACCAAGGAATTCAAAGCTTGAAGGACTGACAATAGCGAGCGCCCACCCTTGAGCTATTCACCCTTCCGATCGATGCGACACGCCGACGCACAGGGAAGCGAAAGGCTTCTTATTTGATGTTCAGAGGATCCCCGGTTCCATTCTGTGATTTCGGACGTGGGCGTGGACTGATTATCTTGGACGGAATCGGACTAGGGCGACATGATTTTTGGGCATACCTCAGGCAGCCGAAGCTGTGAGAACTTGAAGGGGCCTCGTTAGCTACCGTGACTGTGGTACGCTCAGGTGGTGAACGTAGGTGTTGCCCCAAATATCGTTTTGAGGGAAATTATGCCTATCTGAGGGTGGAAGTCATGATTTAGTTGTTGGAAGGTTTCCATGGGACGTAGTACGATGAGCTGCCCAAATAACATCCCCCTGGAAATTCTGGAAATCACAATTCCTCCATACCGGGCACCCCCTCTCTTCTCTCTTCGTGATGCATAGCACATTGGCCAAGTCAAAGTACTCTTGCCTTCATCGTGGCGTCATCAACTTGAGATCCACTCACAGGAAGGAGTGTTCTACGTTCACATCGCGGATATTGGAGTCACTTTGGTGTGAGAGGTTGGGACATTCGACTCATGATGAGCAAGGCAAGCCTAACAGTAGGTGCTGTGAAGCATCTTTTATAGCCACAACCCGAGAACAGTTATAGTAGGCGACAGCCGAGGGACCTCGCATATGTCCTGTTATTATCTGGTGCTCTTGTCTTTGAGCGGCGGGCAATCCATGCCAGGCAGGATGGGTAGCCCCTTGCCATATGACTCGGGAGGCCCGCCAAGTCTGGTTATTCAACCGTGAGACCAGAACACCGCGCCAGCCATTTGCCACTCACCATTAGGACCACGAATGCCCACCATCACCTTGAACGGGTTTCCTTCCACCGCTGCACACCCAGTACCTATGCTAGGAAATTCAGGTTGAACAGTGTGTCGGGCTCGGGAATGGGTAGTGGGAACGCCTCATTGGGTCAGCATTATCTTTTCGAGTCAGGCATATCAAAGGAAAGTGGGCTTTCTAGATGCCTTATCAAGGTCATTGGATTAAACATTGCGGCGGCAAATACTACTCACGACTAACCTCTGCTCTGATGGAAAAGAAGAGGATAATAATCACGTAACCTTAAAGCCTCAAGACTGCCTCAAGTGGATGTTCGGCGCCCAACCTTTTTTCCTACCATGTCATCTTTATGTCAGGATTGAGTAACGTTGGGCGTACCGATCACGAGAAATGTTTGAATTGTTCCCGACTGGAAATGATTGCTAAGCGAGTTAGATTCAGGACAACCAGAGGGCGTCGATTTGATATACAGGACAGTCAGGCTTCAAAGGACCCACGGGCGATCCGGAATCGTTCAAACGTTAACGTCACCAACATAGAAGCATCAAGAATGCAGCCACACTGCAGGTCAGCTGCTTCAATTTCACGTCTTCTTGTCGTCTAACTTGAAGCAGCCCCCCAATATGGTTAACGTTGATGGACATCACGGGTTATCATGATCATGATCAAGGGGCATGGGATGTCGACGGCTGGGAACCTCGAGGGTGATATGAATTGTGGCTTACGCTTCTCCTTGGCGTGGGTGACCACCTATGAGACGACTTCATCACAAGGAAATGTGACTTACAGGCACGGAGGACTAGGCAAGGACATTCATCGGAAACCCTGAATCAGCTACAGCGAGATGGACTTGCCTAGTTTAAGTTGACGGGTTGATATTGTATCGCGGCTTCTGGCGCCGCCAGGTTATGAACAACTGAGAGAGGTGCAGATCAGTGAAAGAGGAGGGCGGCGATATTGCTGTCCAGTGATCATCCCTATTCCAGAGTCACATTATTAGTACGTGATAGGTAGCGTGCTTTCCCGTATCGGGGCCAAAGGGGATGCAGTGCCTTGAAGGCAGAGAGGTGCTAGAGCGGGAACGACAGTTAACAACGCCATCTCGTGTATTCGAAATTGATGCGAGACATCCGACAACGGGCTGGCTGGATGAGAGCGGAATATCGAAATGTAGCTGCTCGTACGTAAAACAGAGGTGGTGGGTGCTCATTGGCAAGTCGGGTATATAATACAAGGCTCTGACGTGTTTTAATAAGTCACAACGCTTTCGAGGGTACTGGAACTGTGGTTTATCAAGAGTGGGGCCTCCCTCTAGGTGAGTGTCCTTAGTTGCTGGGTATAAATGTACAGGACCTCAGGAGTTATTGTCAGTCGCCACGTTGATCGGGCTTGTTACCATCATCGATTGAGAGAGAGGCAGTCGTGGCAATGCCCACTCTGTTCCGAGTTGCTGGTATTATGTGAATTTTGCAGAGAAATAGCGATTGAATGACCTGCACTTCGTCCTTTATACTCCACGAGCTTTCACTCTTAGCCGAGTGAAATAGTGTTGGGAAATACAGATGCACAAAGGACTCACTTGGGTAGATACATCGCTCTCGGACACTATACCGTCTCCCCCGTCTGCCTCTTCCCATAGTGATTTGAACTTCTTTCGCCTATTGCCATGTCTGAGAGAACAACTCTTGCGGTCAGAGACGGAGAGAGGCGCCATTAGCCTAGTAAGGTGACATTTCGTAGTAGGGGGTTATCCGGACTCTGGGCATCTTTCGAGACGGGTCGTACAATTTTTTCCAGGGATCCTACGGCCCTATTTCTTCACTATCAATTTCGCTGTATTCGATATGAGCTGCACGACTTGCCTCACCAGTACAGCCCTCCCCGAAGTGGAGAATAGTCCCGAGAAATTCGTGTGGACGGGGCCGAAGGACCCTAGGGCTTCCTCCATGGAGCGTTCGGCGTAAGACCTTATCGAGGAACTATCTTCTTATCGTGAAATGGAGACCCGGCAGGGGGGGCAATCCTTCACTCTCCCGAACCAGATATCGATTATTCGGATCACCTTGAAGCGGCTCTTTCGATGCGATCTCGAGAGAGACTGGGGATACAACGCACCCCTAATTGTTCTCATTGTCATCATTGATAAAACCTCGTAATATTCCGGGAGTCTGAATGATGAAACAGACCCGGAAATTGGCCGAGAGGCAGTGCCATCAATGTTATCCAAGCAGAATTTCCAAGTCGAAAAGGAACACGAGGCAGCTGTCAGGAGCGATGGTGAAGGCGCCGATTTATCCACTGCTACAGACGCGTTGCATTCAAGAGGTCCGCAGTTATCCTCCAGGCCAGCCGCTCTAGCGAAGATAGGGCCTGTCAATCAATTCAGTTTGTGTCATCTGGCCTGGTCAGGAGAGAAAATCTGTAGATATTTGTTCGGTGAGTTCAAGGTATTCCCCTGTAATGACTAGAATGCATTCGTGAACCCTGAGAACAATTAGCGAGTACAGCAAAAGCAACGCCGTAATAGAAGACCCAGACTCGATGGGGTAATAAGCCATGTTAACTGGCCCTGAGAAGTCGGCGGATGCCATAGCCCCGGAGTTTCTCGGTTAGTCGGTCAGCGCGTTTTGTTAGGCGCCAGGGGAGGTCATATGAGAGACTTACTGGCATGCTGCACGAGCAGATGGAGTTCTTATGAATCGGGTTCCGCTATTAACTGCATTTTTGCTGACTTTTGGCGAATTATGATGGCCGCCAGTGCATACATGTGGTCGCGGACATGACCGCCGACGTTCGGTTCCAGCCGGAGACAGCCGACGATCTTTGTTGTTACCAATTATGGATTCGTGACCCTGGACCGTACTCCTACTCTCACAGTCAGTGCCGTACTCATAACTCGCAATAGCCATATAAGGAGAATCGCAAGGATGCCACAGGACTGCCGATCCGCTGGTCGAGAGTCGAGACCCGTGGGTACACATCAAGGCTAGACTACATTTAGCAAGACGGATAAAGGAGTACGGTTCGGCGATGGGACGGGATGTGCGCACTTACCTTTTTCTCGAAATACGCCTGATCTGATCGCGAAATCCTGAACGGGAACGAAACCAAACCAATCAGACGTCAGCATACTCCGAGTCAGTACCACTTCTCACACTTGGACACCTTCCTTACCGTACTTATCAGTTAGTGCATAAATCGAACTGAATGCTCAATTTCGGCTCAATGCGACCAATCGCTATAGCACGGTTCATAGTTCAGTTCACCATCTAAATATCTCGCTCTGCAGATATGGATCCCTCAACACACCCAAATTTGGCATGAAATGGACGTCAAACCGCGTTTCTCAAAATACAGCCTCTAGTGTAGCTCAGTAATCTAATCCTATGTTTCGTGGATTTCAGTGTTGGAGGTTAGCGCTGCTATCACGATTCGAAACCCGGGCATCCAACTCCTTCCTCTCGTTCATTCGTTCATTTGGCACTGAAACTCAGGAGGTTGAGTTGTGTACGCGTTGTTGACGCACTGTTGACGCATTGTTTGGGAATGCTGATGCAATCCTCTTTAGACTGCCGGCGGTATGGCCACCCAAGCTTCAAAACCAGCGTGTTTATATTTATTTCCCAGGAACGATCCCCTTTTCCGAGCTCCTTCGGTCGTCGCACATTATACGACCCAATGGCAGATTCCCGTGTCGGCATCGATTTCAATAGGGGGAACCTCACCAAGCCTTGGTCCAGGTATCTCGAGTACATCATCCTCACGTCGATGCCCATCGATGAAAGCCCTGTTTTGAAATCTGTCCCCCGATGGACAGCGGTCCAGCAGCCCGAAGCCACGCTGGTGCCGAGACTTGCCTGCCTAGATCCGTCTCTTCCAGGAAGGATTCTGGGAAAATTGCAAGCCTTGCTCACCGATCCAAGTGATGATTCCATCGCTGGCATACCAGATACCCTGGCTACAAGCCTCGACCATCTCTCTGGAGCGATCGGAATGGCTAGGAGAGACCTGACCGGCGAATCAGTCACCACCACCATCCGCGTCACAATATCAGACGTGGCCCTCGTTGCCCTACGAGGTATTGCAGTCCCATTCGGTTTAACGCCCGACAGGGATTCATCCGGTGATTCGACCCAACCCAACTCGTGGTGGAATGATTGGACCATAAAATACGGCGAACACGTGGCTTTAATCGGACAGGATCATTCTTTCGAGTTGCTTCGTGACATGCAAGACCTTCAATCTGGCCTGGTCTTAGAACCTTCCTCTACTCAGGAAGGTCTTCCCGCCGTCTTTGTTCAGGTGGGCACCAACCTCACCCTTCGTCCGCGGGTTCGGTTATAATGAGAATACCTCATGTAGCTAGGTCGACGTATGCTCTCAGCGAAGGTTAGATTCGCATTGCTTTTCAGCACAGTGGCATTTCGCCTCGTAGAGATTGGTGAGCACCTTGAGCGCACCCTTCCATCACCTTCTTATAGAGATGCCAGACTCTCGTTTGAAACAAGGCTACGTTCTCTTGGTATCCCCAGCATATTGGATTTCCTCTGATCCACCCGAAGACATTGGGATGCCGTCACTTGAAACTAAACCACTTCTCGCCCTCCTCACTGCCATGGTCTTGGCCGGGCTGAGAAATTCAGTCATCCACCCTGAAGCCTGTGATATTGAGAGCCTAGGACAGGGCCTGAGCAGCACAGTCAAGGATAGTATGCGTTCTTCTGAGACAGAGGATGCCCAGCATGGCGGAACGTTCGGAGAACATGTACGTCGGCATCACATCACACCTTCCCGAGCTGTTTCTGAATTGTGGCAGGTCCTCGCTTTCTCATATGATACAACTGGGATTTCATCAACTTCCCGCATCCTACGTCGCACTCGAGTACAACCGCTCCGTCACCAACAAGGGTTCACCCCACAGCCTCTCATCACACCCCTTCCAACCTCATCGCCCGACCTCCCAGGCACTCGAGCAGCCTGTCCCGCTCTCGGCGCACTCCCCAACCCGCCCGAGTTACCTGAACCAAGACATAGCCTCGTCTTGCACGAGCACGTCCCGTACGCGGGTTGCCTCGAGGCCTGGCGTGGGACACTGGACCAGTCAAAGCGCGTGCTCGCCAAACTCTTTCTTCATGAGCACGTTGAGTCTGCGCACTGTGAGGCCTACGCATATGAGCGTTTCCTTTCCGTCCCGAACATTGAAGGCGTCATTGTGCCACGATACTGGGGAACGTACACGTATCGCGGCGAGTTCTACGTCATCGTGTTGGAGGATACCGGACCAAAGCTGAAGAGCTTCCACGACTGTAATCGTGACCAAAGGTACGATTTTCGGCACTACGTCCGACGCTTGCCAGGAAGTCTGACGTTGTCTTGTCTTTTCCCATGCAGAGAGACCATTATGAGTCACACCCGAGTGCTGCATAACTCCGGCATTGGATTTCCAGCAACCGCATCGCATTTCACTGGCGTCGCAGAGGGCGACTTGCGCATCGTCGATTTTGGGGACTCCTTTGAACATAAATGTGACCCTGAGACATGTGACGCGCTGAAAAAGCTGATTCACTTGCTTGGCGAGGTCGAATCAAACCCTTCTTAGACGTTGAGACTTGGGCCTCAGCCATTTGGATGACATACCACCTGTAAAAACACCCCACTTCAATGTCCGTTATCCACCCCCTCCCAAACCCCAAGCCATCTCTTTTTCTGCTTGTATCCTTTAGCAAACTAATTCACGCAGCCGCTACAGGAGGAAGCTAACTTTAATTGTCCTGATACGAAACACGACAAGCGAGCCGATCAGAACATGCAGACAAATTGTATAATACGTCAATGTCCCGCAACTCTGTCATTGTAGACATCAACTTTGTGCTGTTCAAATTTTGTCACTAATATTGTAATTTGACGTAACCTCTGCGGCGAGAGACCCATACATCACCTTGCGTTTATGTATTCCTGGCCTTCATCTTGTAATCTAATCGGTTCTGGTTGTTCCCTCGAGGCCCCAAAGGCTGACCAGAGCACATTCAAACGCATGCACGTCATCAGCCACCTCCCACGCAATGACGCGTACAACCACATCCGCATCGGTCGCTGCGACATAGCCTAGCGTCGTCGTCGCGCGTCGCGAAGGGAAGCCATCTGTTAGCGGAATTCCACCTACGCTGGCGTTGGGTCGGAAGGTGTGTATACACGCCACGTGTAGGCGCGCACGAGCACCCCAAGAAGTGCAGGGAGGCGCGGCGGAAAGGTGGGAATTTCGCGTCGGCCGCCGTGGGTTAGCTATCCATGCTTGCTGTAGGCGGTGGCGCGGGAAGCGAGGTCGAATCCAGGTTTACGTCCATGGAAGAAAGGTCTTGGGATCGTTGTCCCGGAGCTGAGGCACGCGCGCCTTCGATCTGCAGGAGATCTAGCATCGCGTTTGCTAGGTCATGTGCGTAAGGAAACAATGCAAGGTCGGCGGCGTCGACGATCGTGGCTAAGAGATAGAGAGTGGAGGAAGATGGGATCCGCGAACTACCGCAAACAGAGGAGGATCAGGTGATCAGCTGGAACCAAAAAGGCGAATATGGGTCAGCAGGACGTTCGATCGATCACATAAAACAGGGTGAAAACGATATTGGGGCAGTGTCTCCCGCTCCGCCGAATGACCTCAAGGGCCCCAAGGGCTCCCCGACTCGTAGGCGCACATCAACGTCTTGTCTCGTAATCGCGCCCGCACCCACACCCTGCAAGCCGTCCGCATAGACATGCACCAGTGCACGCAGCACATCGGCGCCAAACGAATTTGCGAGTGCGGCGAGGCCCTGTACGGCATTTAAGAATACGTACGAATCGTCGTCCCGAACTGCCTGCAGGAACATATCGCGAATGGCAGGCTCGAGCGCGCACCGCCTCATGCGGTGTGGTTCCTGCACGGACGGCCACCAGCCCGCGCAGGAGGAGCAAGCCGTGGGTACGAACGGGGAGCAAGGGTTCTTGGAGGAGCTAAGCGCCCTCTGGTCGTCTGGTTCACGGGCCGGCGCCACGGAGGCAATTGAGGCGGATGCAAGACGCACGGTAAGCGCGCGCTTCTCGAGCAAGCGCCCGGACAGATTCGGTGTTTGCCTTGGTGAGACGCTCAGCATTCTCAAGGATCTCTTCGAGAGTGGGAGTTGACTGCGAGGAGAGTGTTGGATTTGCTAATAGGGACCATAAGTATTTACTTGAGAACGCGTGGAGCTGAAACAAGGCACCTTCAAGTATGCTGAGGAGGAAATCAAGAGCTGTTATGGTCATTTCGTCGTTTGGCTGCACTCCTTCGGGACCTGATGTCTTGTTGTCACTATCACCCTCCATATCGACATCATCGCCTTGCTCCTCTTCCATAATCAACCCTGGGCGTTGCCTGGGACCTTTCGATGTTTGCTTATGCGTTGCGTCTGGCACTGCGTCATTTTGTAAGGCAGGCTTAATAAATGAAAGTGCTCCGGCTTTCTCAGTATATTGTTTGACGAGGGTCCCTGCGTCTGAACTTGGATGATTACCTGTAAGAATAGTAGTGTCCTGGGTGGTGATCCGGTTTGAGTGAATAGAAACCAACGGATCTGATAATGGCTTCACCTTAGGGGATCGCTCTCGCCATCAGCTTTCAAGTCACGATAGCCCTCCAGAAGTCTGACAAAGACATCTGATGCAACGTCCGGTCTGCCCGACGACTTTTGAAGAATCAACGAAGTGCGAGGGGTCCGGGCGTAGGCAAGAAGTTGGCATCGACGCCCAAAGCGCCGGTTTCTTCAGCTTTCTTGAGATCATCGGGTGTGAAAAGAGCAAATGACGAATCTCTCTCGTGACTTGGGCTCAAATGAATACTCCGAATTGATGAGTCGTGTACATACGCACTTCTCAACACGTTTTACATTTCCGGTAAGGTCAACAGTCCAGTAACCCCCTTCTCCGTCTATGCATGCCCATAAGACAGCAACTGCCTCGTCTGCGGGAACCACGCGTCCCCAAGAAAACAATAGGACACGTACATACTCCCGTAATGTTGGATAGAGTGCTGAGAAGCGCATATAACGAAGTTGCGATTGGCGATAAGACAGTGAAAACGAGAGTCGGAGCAGGATCTGTATTCGTGAAGAAAGTTTGAACAGCTTGGACGGCCTCGACAGGCGAGAGAGTCGTAACAGTCTCGGTTGATGTATCAAGTGTTGTGAGAAGTATTGGGTCATGCAGAAACGAAACGAGCATGCTGGGTACGATGGTGTGATGCCGTGGGTTGCCTTCCGCCCGCATCATGCGCGAGAGTGTAGACGACGCTGCGCGAATGTAAGCAGGAGAGGCCCTCGCGCTGGGAGAGAGGAACTCGATCAAACGCGAGACAACAGAGCGGAAGTATTCCTGTGACCGAGTGAGATGACATATTCAGGGTTCGCATCGACAGCATACCTCGGGAGTAACTACTGACGGGACCGCGCCAAGCACCTGAGCAACATTCAAAAGTTTCTCAAGTGGTGCCTGCTCCGATTTGCCATCGCCGAAAACAGCCGCGAAGAGGCCACTGACGCCAATTGTATGCATCAATTGTTGGCTGAGTAAGGACGCACAAGACTTGTAAATATGTTGCGGAGGTGGCGGGGAAGATGACATGATGGCACCGAGTGACGCGATGGTTTGTGAGGGTGGGAGGCTAGGAGGGACAGCAATCAGTGTTAGAATCCCTTAATTGAACAAAGCCCCTACATTGACATCAAACACAAGATGGGAGGCTTGAGGTCATCCACAGCTGAAAACAGCTCAGTCGATGAGGCCGTTGGAACCCACCGAAGGGTGATCTGCAGGAGATCCGTGGTATGACGATTTAAGAGAGTCGTCGTGATGAGAGTTTTGGGCATGGTGTTGTGGACACTACGTGGAAACAATAAAGAGAGTAATCGCCGTGTCATACTCGTAAGTCTTGCATACGACTGGGGGCATCATCAACGGCGACGATCTTGGACCGAGGCCGCGCATGGCTGTCGCACCTTGGTGGCCAAACAACTTGAATGTGCGCAAGTAATGGCTCGGTACCTCATTTAAGATCGATCGAGAGGAGTGTACGGAGCTGCGAAATGTCTCTTGTGGCGATGAGGGGTACCTCACCAAGTGTGTCCCCTTTAGAATGCGGAGGAACATCCAAAGCCGGACGCTCATCCTGGTCGAGGATTCTCTGAACGCGTTCCACCACGGACAATGGCTCCTGCGCAGTCTCTTTCTGCGCCTTCTCCAACGTGCAGTCGCTGTCGTCGCGTTCAGGAAGCCCACGCTGCGTACGGTATTGAGTAAGTCGCGTAAGGACGACCGTTCGAAGATTGGGCGCAGGACCGCTTTTCTCGCTAGGTACCAGCAAAGGTCCCGCAGCAAGGCAACGAGAGAGCTCATCCATTTCGACGATGAGCAACTGACCGATTGTCCGAGTATTCCGATGGAGGAGGTTATGGTCGAAGGGGGGGGGACGACATCGTCTCCCTCAAATATGCAGCGCCAGCAAACGAATTGAGTGTTGTGGTGTGGGCTGAAAAAGGTCGTCTATGACGCGTAAGCTGGACGTGGGACTCGACAAGCGTCTACTGTACTCTGCCTGGCAATTACCACCACAATCTCTGCACCAGGCCACCACGATGTCCGACAAAGATACGCTCATATCAATGGGGTTCGACCCTGCAAGGGTCGAATGTACGTTCGAGCAATCGTTTAACGACGTGAGGCTAAAGCGACAACGCAGGGGCCCTACGTGCTACAAATAACAGGGGACTCCAGCCTGCCATGGACTTTATCCTCGAACACAACGACGACCCAATACCAGATGCCACGTCCGCAGCAGCCATTGCGTCATCTGCCCAACCACCCCATGGGCCGATGGACGAGGATGAGGACGAAGATGCTGCAGCCTTGCGCGCCGCGTATGGGCTCAATCCGGGCGCTGCGGGCCAGCCAGACTCTGGTGCTGGCGTCGAAGCAAGGGTGAGTAGACGGGACTGTCACTTCTTCATTTGCAGCTGGTTATTCACATGTATTGATACCCGCTAGAGCATTAAATGTTCACAGTGCGGGAAGATATTCAAAAATACAGCACTCGCCAACTTCCACGCTGAGAAGAGTGGGCACGATCAATTCGAGGAGTCAACCGAAGAGGTGAGTTTATCTCACTAGATTCACAAGAGTCGCTTCTACTTATGAGATCCTCTAAGATCAAACCCCTCACAGAAGAGGAGAAACAGCAAAAGCTGGCTGAGCTGCGCGACAAGATGTCGGAGAAGCGCGTTAGAAAGGCCGCCGAGGAAACGAAAGAGGCCAAGGCGAACGAGCTCATCCGGCGCAAGGCAGGAAAAGTACGTACCGTGAACTTCTTTTCCTTCACGCCAACACATTGCTCACACCATCTATCGCACAGGAATCAGCGCAGATCAAAGAGGATATGAAGAACAAACAGATCCTGAAGGACCTCGAGGCAAAGCGCCGCGGTTCGTCCTCTCACCACCCTTTACCCCAGTCACCAAGTAGTGACGCGATCATACATCCCTCTCAGAAAAGGAGGACGAGCAGAGGGCCCGCGCCGCTGTCAAGGCTCAGATCGACGCCGATAAGCGCGAGCGCGCGCAAAAAGCGGCGCAGGAAAAGGCGCTCCGCGAGGGTGCCGCTGCGCCGCCCCCTACGTCGACTGGGGAAGCTGCCACCGCGGCGGCCCCAGCAGCAACTTCGGTCCCTGGTCGCGAGTTCAAGGAGACGCGCTTGCAGATCCGGCTCGCGAGCGGAGGGCAGCCGCTGACTACGACGCTGCCGAGCGATGCCAGTTGCGTCCTCTTTTCGTTCGTCTGAGCTTTGAGGATGTTGGTCTCCTGATCAGGCGATCGCCCGGCTTCAGCGCTGCGAGAGGTGGCCGAGTTTGTCGCTGGCCAGTCATTGACCGTGGATGTTGACACGGTCACGTTCACACAGCAATTTCCGCGGTGTGTATCCCCTCTTGCAACTTTTGTACGACGATGGTGACGCCAATGTCCACAGGAAACAATTCTCCGCGTCAGATTTCTCCCGGACTCTCCGTGATCTCGGTTTGACACCGTCTGCTGTGCGTCGTGCTCATCTATATCGTTGCTTGCGGCTCACGTGGCTTTTATTCCCTCTAGGTCTTGATAGCATCGTAGGAAATACGCTGAGAGATTATTCATTGTACTTTGATTCATTGTACTCGAACTTGGCCATGATGTACGATATCATACCAGACCGGGTATGTATCTCCAAAAAAGTAAAATGCCGTACAAAAAGTATAGGCAGTATCTATTGGCAAGATCGTCAAAGAAAGATATACCCTCTGCACTCCCCTCTGGGCCCACCGCGAGCCAAAGAAATGCCTCAGTACTGGGGTAGCTAGAAACCGTGGTGGAAGCCGTGGCTGTGGGAACCCCCTGGACTGAACGAGAATCCACCACCACCAGGGCCACCAAACTGCGCAAATAGGTTCGCCAAGTCAGGGGGCATGCCGCCGGCGCCGCGCATAGAATCACTCGTGCCGTCTTCATCCTCGCCTAGATCGTACCGTTCGCGCCGCCGCGGGTCTGAGAGTACAGCGTGGGCTTCGGCGACCAACTTGAACTTTTCCTCGTCGCCGCCCTAAACAAATAAAAAAACAGGCACCTCCGTATCAGCATGCCGATAAGGCGCATTGAAAACGGTAGGTACAAAGAAAGAGGGATGGGGAGGATCCTTATTACGCACCTTGTCCGGATGATGCTTGAGAGATTCGCGGCGGTACGCCTTTTTGATGTCCGCCTCATTGCAATCGCGTGGGACACCGAGGATCTTGTAATAGTCCTTCGTCTTGCTGCGCTTGAGCGCCGCCTCGGCCCGCTTGAGCTCGCCGCGGAGCGCGCGCACGTCTCCGCCCGCGCTCTCGAACTCGGCCTGTTCGAGCGCGGCGCGGAAGTCTGCGATCGCTTCGTCGTACTCTTCCTTGTGTAGCCGGATGCGCGCACGGGTGCGTATCGCTTTGAAGGAGCCTGGTTGGAGGACTAGGGACGCTTCGGTGTCGACGAGGGCGTCGTCGTGGCGGGAGAGCTGCGGGCACGTGCAGGGTTATGTGAGGGAGATACAATGGGAGGGTGGAGGAAGAATAGGACGGAGTGGCGACGAACTTTAACCAGGGTCGTAGCACGGTTAGACAGTAACGTCGCGCGCAACTGGCCGCCCTTTCCTTCGTCTTCGTTTTCGCCAACGCGCTAGGAAACCGAATAAGCTTAGCGGAGTAAGTCTCAGGTATGGCAACGCGAAATGCACCTCGAGCGCATCAGTGTATAACTTCAGCGCTTCATCTAGCTTGCCCAATTTGAACGCCTGATTACCCTCCTCTTTTAACCGCTCGACCTCCTTCACGCGTTTGCGCAGGCGTTGTGCAGGCTCGTGACCAGGGTCAAATCGTAGCGCTGATTGAGCATGCTGCAACGCCTGCGGGAGCCGGCCACAAAGGAAGAGAACGAGCCCGCGGAGCGCGAGCACATCAGGCGAGTTGGACTGCAGCCGCAGCGCATCGCTATCAAAAACACACCACGAAGATCGGTACGGCCGTAGCAGCAAAAAAAAAAAAAAACCAAGGACAAGGAAAGACGTACTTGGCGGCGCTATTCGCACCGTCCCAGTTCCCGCGCGCGAGCTCGATCTCGACTCGCCAAACTCGCCACTCGGTCGGGATCTCGCTCCCCTCGGCCTCGACGACCTGCAAACACCGATCGAGCGCGACGCGCGCCATGGCCCACTCGCCCCGCCTCCTCGCCGCGTCCAAATTACGCACGTGCGCCTCGAGCTCCAAAGCGCGCGCCTGCATCTGCGTCGCCTGCGCGCTCGCGGGCTCCGCCGCGAGCACGGCGCGCAGCGTCGAGAGTGCCGCGGTCGTCTGCCCCAGGGCGAGCTGGCATCGCGCGAGGCGCAGGAGCGTTTT
>Ga0307509_10002654_pt1 | contig 28588 bp, 30 predicted proteins | sample 10_EM_MG_FD_202245 | JGI IMG/M metagenome (GOLD analysis project Ga0307509, IMG submission 202245) | Populus trichocarpa ectomycorrhiza microbial communities from riparian zone in the Pacific Northwest, United States - 10_EM | ecosystem: Host-associated > Plants > Roots > Unclassified | place...
CTGGCGAGCATCCGCTTCGAGCTCGGCGCGAGCTGATCCGTCACAGCAGCTTCATCACCGCGCGCCATTCGTCCGGCGTCACCGGCGTGATCGACAGGCGGTTGCCGCGCTTCAGCGTTTGAAGGCTCGCGAGCGCGGGCGCTTCGCGGATCTCGGCCAGCGGCAGCAGGCGCGTCTTGCGCACCAGCTTCACGTCGACGTGCAGCCAGCGCGGCGCATCGGGCGTCGACTTGGCATCGAAGTAGTGGCTTTGCGGATCGAACTGCGTGGCATCCGGGTAGGCCGCGCTGGCGACTTCGGCAATGCCGGCGATGCCGGGCTCGGGGCACGACGAGTGATAGAACAGCACGCCGTCGCCGGGACGCATTTCGTCGCGCATGAAATTGCGCGCCTGGTAGTTGCGCACGCCCACCCACGGAACGATCTTGCGAGGTGCTTTGGCGAGATCGTCGATCGAGCACTCGGTTGGCTCGCTCTTCATCAACCAATAGTTCATGGTGATACGAATAAGGTGTCCGCCGCCAACCGTGAGCCGCATTCCTGAACCAGGAGTTCAGGTGGGCGAGGTCAGCCCGGCTTCGGGTTCATCTGACGCGAGACGATCACACCAACCGGGCGATGTTCCAAGCCCTTGCTCTAAAGAGCATAGGTTCAAGGAAATATAAAACTCACGCGGAAGCGACGGACAAATTCATTCTAAGCCCGCGTCTGCTCTCTGAGTGTTAAAGAAGTTGACCATCCGCACCGAGCGCCTGATCGATGCGCGCGATCAAGGCGTCGACGTCCACATCGCCGCCTGCATTCGATGCCGATGCGGTGCCCGTGGCGGCGGCCTTGGCCGGCGGCCGCCCCGCGAGCGCGTACGCCAGATTGAGCGCCGCGAGAACGGCGATGCGCTCGCGCGCCTTGACCTTGCCGCCGTCGCGGATGGCGCTCATCTCGCGGTCGACATTGCCGACCGCTTCGAGCAATGCCACTTCGCCGCCGTCGGGGCAGCCGAGCAGGTAGCTTTGGCCGAGGATGGTCACTTCCATCTGCTTCATGCTGCGCTCCCGGTGTTGGCGTCGGAGGCGGGCGTGTCGGCCGGCAGACGCTCGAGCAGCGCGTCGATGCGGCTGCGCGCGGCGTTCAGGCGCGAGCGCAGGTTGTCGCGCTCGTGGGTCACCGCGGCCATCTGCTGTTCGAGCAGCGCGTTCGTGCGTTTCAGTTCGTCGTGCCGCAAGAGCAGGCGCTCAACCCGGTCGGCGAGTTCTTCGATCTTCGACATGGCGTGGCGGTGATGAAGGAATGGCGTGAGCCACGATTGTAGGCGTGGCCCTCGCCTAGAATGCGCGCTGTTGGTGCCCGTGCCGGCGTTCAGTCGGCACAGTTAAACGGGAAGCAGAAGGAAGTCACGCCCCGGCGCGGCGACCCAATCTGCGCTGCCCCCGCAACGGTACAGCGGACGAAGCCTTCGATCGATCGAACGCTTCAGCGCATGCGCACACACCACTGAGGGCCGCTGGCCTTTGGGAAGGAACGCAAGCGTTGTTCCGCCAGCCCGGATACCGGCCAACAAGCGGGCGCGCGCTGATGCAGCGCTGCCCATGTCGCAGGTGCCCGCGGGGAAGCAGGCGCCGGCATCTGTTCGAGTGTTTCAAAACCATGATCTCTGCTTCTTCGGTGCCGTGTGCAGCCTTGGCTGCCCGCCACCTGTTTGCCATTGCCGTGCTCGCTGTTTTCGCCGCCCCGGCCTCATCCCAGACCGTGCTCAACCCGATTGTCGTGACCGGCAGCCGCGAGCCGCAGCCGCTGGACCGCGTCACTGCCGACGTCGTCGTGATCGACGCCGAACGCATCCGCGCCAGCACCGCGGATTCGGTCGAAGACCTGCTGCGCCGCGAGGCCGGCGTGCAACTGTCGCGCACCGGCGGTCCGGGCCAGAGTGCGAATGTGTTCGTCCGTGGTGGGACCGCGGCCAACACCGTGGTGCTGATCGACGGCGTGCGCATCGGCTCGGCCACGCTTGGCCAGGTCGAATTCGAATCGCTCGGGCTGTCGCAGATCGATCACATCGAAGTGCTGCGTGGTCCGGGCTCCAGCTTGTATGGCGCCGATGCGGTCGGCGGCGTGGTGCAGATCTTCACGCGCCGCGGCGAAGGCGAGCCGCGCGTGACTGCCCATGCGGCGATCGGCGGCTACCACTCGTACGACATACAGACCGGTGTCAGCGGCGCGCAAGGCGACTTCGACTACGCCGCATCGCTGGGCCGCGAAAGCAGCCGCGGCGTGTCGGCGCTGAAGCCGGGCGACCAGTTCGGCAACTTCAACCCCGACGACGATGGCTTCAAGCGCGACACCGCGCAGGCCAAGCTCGGCTTCACGCCGGCCACCGGCCACCGCATCGGTGTGAGCGTGATCAGCAGCCGCCTGAATTCGCAGTACGACGGGAGCGAGTTCGCGCCGCCGACCTCTGCGCAAGACAGCACGCCGGACTTTCGCAACAAGCTTGCTACCGACGTGATCGCGCTCGACTACCGCGGCGTGATCAGCCCCGTGTGGACGACGAGCGCGCTGCTCTCGCACAATGACGATGATCTGAAGAGCGGTGGCAACATCATCGACCGCTTCCGCACGAAGCGTGATCAGATCACCTGGCAGAACGCGCTGAAACTTGGTACCGACCAGCAACTCGTGCTCGCGCTCGAACGGCTCGACGAGAAGGCTCATTCCGACTCGTTCACTGACGACGTGAAGCGCGACAACACCGCGGCCGTGCTCGGCTACACCGGCAGCTTCGGCGCGCACGTGATCCAAGCCGATCTGCGCCATGATCACAACTCGGCCTATGGCAACAACACCACCGGCCGCTTGGGCTGGAGCATGGAGATCGCCAACAACCTGCGTGTGCGTGCGCTTGCCGGCACGACCTTCCGCGCGCCGAGCTTCAACGAGCTGTACTACCCCGGCTTCGGCGTTCCTGACATCACGCCGGAGCGTGGCCGCAGCGTCGAGCTCGGTATCAACTGGCGCGCCGGCGACAGCGAGGCCTCGGCCACGGCCTACCAGAACCGGCTGCGCGATCTGATCTTCTACGAGACCGACCGCACGTTCTGCCCGGCCGACCCGGCCTACGACTTCGGATGCGCGCGCAACATCGGCCGTGCGCGCTTGCAGGGTGCGACGCTCTCAGGTGCGCAGCGTTGGGGTGCGTGGCGCATCAGCGGCACGGTCGATTTTCTCGACGCAAAGAACACCGACACCGGCGCGCGCCTGACACGTCGTGCAGCGCACCAGGAAAGCCTGGCCGCCGACTACGAGGTCGGTGCCTGGAACTTCGGCGGCGCGCTGCTCGAGGTCGGTGCGCGGCCCGACGGCACGGCGACGCTCGAGAGCTACGTGACGCTGGATCTGCGCGCGCGCTGGCGCTGGACAAAGCAATGGCAACTCGAAGCCAAGCTCCTGAACGCGACCAACCGCGAGATCGAGCCGGCGCGCGACTACCAATCGCTCGGCCGCCAGGCGTGGATCGGCGTGCGCTACGACGGCAAGGGTCTTTGAGGGCGTGACGCGCATGCCCCACGAGCTCATCCTCGGCGGCCAGCGCAGCGGCAAGTCGCGCTGCGCCGAGTCGCGTGCCTCGGCCTGGCTTGCGCATCCGGGCCGCTCGGCCGTGCTGATCGCCACCGCGCTCCCGGGTGACGATGAGATGCACGCGCGCATCGCGCAGCACCAGGCCGACCGCGCGCGGCGCGTGCCGTCGCTGTTGACCATCGAGGAGCCACGCGAACTCGCGCGCATGCTGCAGCAGCAAAGCACGCCCACGCGGCTGGTCGTGGTCGACTGCCTGACGCTGTGGCTGACGAACCTGCTGATGCCGATGCACGGCGACGCGCTCGGCGATGCGGCGCTCGCGTCTGTCACCGCCGCATTGGACGAGGCCCTGCGCCACGCGCCGGGGCCGGTGCTGCTGGTGTCGAACGAGATCGGCCTCGGTCTCGCGCCGCTGACCGCTCCGGCGCGGCGTTTCGTCGACGAGCTCGGCCGCTTGCACCAGCTTGTCGCGCAGTCGTGCGAGCGCGTGACGCTGATGGTGGCCGGCCTCGAGATGCCGATCAAACGGGCCGGTGCATGAACCAGTTGCTCGCACGCTTCTTCATGGCCGCGATGCTGCTGTGCTGGCAGGCGGTGGCCGGCGCGCAGATCAGCGTGCGCGACGATCGCGGCGCCACCGTCGTGCTGCCCGCGTCGCCGCAGCGCATCGTCAGCCTGCTGCCTTCGCTCACCGAGAGCGTGTGCGCGCTCGGCGGCTGCGCGCGGCTGGTCGGCACCGATCGCTTCTCGAATTCGCCGGCGAGCGTGAGGGCGCTGCCCAAGCTTGGCGGTTTGGAAGACGCGCAGATCGAGCGCGTCGTTGCGCTCAGGCCCGACGTGGTGCTGGCCGCGCCGTCGGCGCGCGCGATCGACCGGCTCGAGGCGCTGGGCCTGAAGGTGCTGGTGCTCGAGTCGCGCGACCATGCCGACGTGCAACGCACTTTGAAGACGCTCGCGCAGTTGCTGGGCGCGCCGGCCGAGGCCGACAAGGTCTGGGCCGCGATCGAGCGCGAGCTCGTCGACGCCGCAGCGCGCGTGCCGCCGCGCCTGCGCGGGCAGCGCGTCTACTTCGAGGTCGACGCGACGCCGTATGCCGCGGGCGCGGCGTCGTTCATCGGCCAGACGCTGAGCCGGCTCGGCCTGGCCAACGCGATCCCGCCCGAGCTCGGCCCGTTCCCGAAGCTCAACCCCGAGTACGTGCTGCGTGCCCAGCCCGACATCGTGATGGCCGCGCAGCGCAACCTCGACGAGATGCCGCGCCGCCCCGGTTGGTCTGCGCTGCGCGCCTTGCAGCGCCATCAGGCCTGCGGCTTCGACAGCGAACACTATGAGCTGCTGATCCGCCCCGGGCCGCGCATGGGCGAGGCCGCGCGCGCGTTGGCAGACTGCCTCGTCACCTTGGGCCAGAGTCGGTAATGAATCTTGATCGCCTGCGCCGCGTCCGCCTGAGCGTCGGCCTCGCCGTGCTCACCGCGCTGCTGCTCGCGGCGGGCCTCGCGGCCGGCAGCGAAGGCTGGTCGATCGCCGATCTGATGCAGACGCTGAACGGGCCGGATGCTGCGCTCATCGTCGGCCAGATCCGCGCGCCGCGCACCTTGGGCGCGTGGCTCACCGGTGCGCTGCTCGGGCTCGCCGGCGCGACCGCGCAAGGCTTGTTCCGCAACCCGCTCGCCGACCCGTACCTGCTCGGCTCGGCCTCCGGCGCGTCGCTGGGCGTCGTGCTCGTGCTCGCGGCCAGTGCGCTCGCGGGCCACGGCATCAGCCTCGCGACCGTCGACGTGCTCGCGCGCGTCGGCCTCGTCGGTGCGGCCTTTGCGGGCGCCTTGCTCGGCGTGCTGACCACGCTGACGCTGGCGCGCGGCGCGCAGCAGACGGTGCGGCTGCTGCTCGCCGGCGTGGTCGTCGGCGTAGTGCTGTCCGCGTTCAGCGACCTGGTCACGACGGCCGCGCCCGATGCGCTGCGCGGCAAGCAGGTGTTCATGCTCGGCAGCACCGGTTTCCTGGGCTGGGGCAGCTGCCTGGCGCTGGGCGTGGGCGTGCTGGTGTGCGCGCCGCTGAGCTGGCGCTGGTCGCGCGCGCTCGATGCCTTGACCTTGGGCGAAGACAGCGCGCGCAGCCTCGGCCTCGACCTGCCGCGCGTGCGCATCGCGCTGGTCGTGATGCTCGCGCTGGCGACCGGTCTCGCCGTCTCGCAGGCCGGCCTGGTCGCCTTCGTCGGCCTGGTCGCGCCGCATCTGGTGCGCCGATTTGCGCCGGCGCCGCACGGCTTCACGGCGCTTGCGAGTGCCGGCGTCGGCGGCACGCTGCTGCTCGCCGCGGACGTGCTCGCGCGCAGCCTGATCGCGCCGCAAGAAGTGCCGGTCGGCGTGCTCACCGCGCTGCTCGGCGGCGGCTATCTGCTGTGGCTGCTGCACCGGCGGAGGGTCGTGTGACGGCGCCCGTGCTGCACTCGCAGCGCGTCAGCGTGCGCCTGGGCGCGACGTTGGCGCTGGACGACGTGAGCTTCGCGCCATCGCCCGGCTGGACGGCCATCGTCGGCCCGAACGGCGCCGGCAAGTCGACGCTGCTGCGCGTGCTCGCCGGCCTACAAGCGCCGGGTGCCGGCACGGTGTCGTTGAACGCGCGCGCGCTGGCCGAGTGGCCGGCCCGTGCGCGCGGTACGCAGATCGCGTGGCTGGCGCAGCAGGCCGACACCAACGGCGAGCTGACGGTGCGCGAGCTCGTGCAGCTCGGCCGCTTGCCGCACCTCGGCCTGTTCACGGCGCCGCGCGCCGACGACGATGCGGCCGTCGAACAGGCGATGCGCGAGACCGAATGCGCGGCGTGGCAGGCGCGCCGGCTGCATGAGCTGTCCGGTGGCGAGCGCCAGCGCGTGCTGCTCGCGCGTGCGCTGGCGGTGATGGCGCCGATCCTGTTGCTCGACGAGCCGACGACCCACCTCGACCCGCCGCACCAGGTCGCACTGGTGCGGCTGCTGCAACGCCAGGCGCAGCTCGGCCGCACGGTGGTCAGCGTGCTGCACGATGTGTCGCTGGCGCTGCTCGCCGATCGGCTGCTCGTGATGAACCATGGGCGCCTCGTCGCCGAGGGTTCGCGCGACGATCCGGCGCTGCATGCCGCGTTCATCGAGGTGTTCGCCGGTGCGATCCGCATCGAGCGCATCGGCGAACGCTGGATCACCGTACCGCAACTGGAGCGATAGACCGATGGACATCGAGACACCCCCGACCGACGCCTGCAACGCCAAGGCCAGCGGCGAACGCCGCGGCCTCGTGTTCGTCCACACCGGCGATGGCAAGGGCAAGAGCACCGCCGCGTTCGGCCTCGCGCTGCGCGCGCACGGGCGCGGCAAGGCCGTCAAGATCTACCAGTTCATGAAGGTGCCGTCGGCGCGCTTCGGCGAGCACCGCGTGTTCGAGCAGCTCGGCGTGCCGATCGAAGGCCTGGGCGACGGCTTCAGCTGGAAGAGCCGCGACCTCGAACACTCCGCGCAGCTGGCGCGCGACGGCTGGGCGCGCGCCGCGGCGACGATCCGCGCCGGCGCGCATTTCCTCGTCGTGCTCGACGAGGTGATGTACCCGCTGCGCTACGGCTGGCTGCCGCTGGACGAGGTCTTGAGCTGCCTGCGCGAGCGGCCGCCGAACGTGAGCGTGGTGCTCACCGGCCGCGGCGCGCCGCAGGAGCTGATCGATGTCGCCGACACCGTCACCGAGATGACGCTGCACAAGCACCACTTCCAGGCCGGCGTGCCGGCGCAGCGCGGCATCGAGGACTGAAAGCATGATGCAAGCGCGTGCCGCGATCAGCTGGAGCGCCGGCAAGGACTCGTGTCTCGCATGGCTGCTGGCGCGCGAGCAAGGCCTGGACGTGCGCACGTTCCTGACGATGTGCGAGCCCGACGGCACGAGCAAGTCGCACGCGCTGGCTCCGGTCTTGATCGAGGCGCAGCTGCGCTCGATCGGCGCCACCTGGCGCGCGGCACGCGTGCCGCCGGGTGCGTACGCGCGCGTCTTCGACGACGAGCTCGCGCGCCTCGCCGCCGATGGCCACACGCACATGGTGTTCGGCGACATCGACCTGGCCGCGCACCGCGACTGGCTCGAGCCGGCCTGCGTGCGCGCCGGCTTGACCGCGGTGTTCCCGCTGTGGGGCCTTGCGCGGGCCGAGGTCGCACGACAGATCCTCGCGCGCGGCATCCGCGCCCGCATCGTCTGCGTCGACACGCGCTGGCTGGACGCGTCGTTCTGTGGCCGCGACTACGACGCCGCGCTGCTCGCGCAATTGCCGCCCGGCGTGTGCCCGTGCGGCGAGGGCGGCGAGTTCCACACCTTCGTGTTCGACGCGCCGGGCTTCGAGCACGCGCTGCCGCTGGTCAACGGCGCGCAGCGCATCGTGCAAGCACAGCCGCCGATGCCGCCCGTCGAGCTCGTGATGCAGTCACTCGAACTCGCCGCGCGATGAACTGGCCGCCCGCGCTGACCCTGGCGCTGGCCGTGCCGCTGGCGTGGGCGATCGATGCCCGCTTCGGCGAGCCGCGCGATGCCTGGCATCCGGTCGCGTGGCTGGGCCACGCACTGGCGCCGGTGGGGCGCCGGCTGCGCACGCTGAACCCTGCGCCGGCCTTTGTCGGTGGCGCTGTCGTGTGGCTCATCGGGGCCGGTGCGATTGCGTGGCTCGCATGGGCGCTGCAGGCGGCGTTGCTAGTCGGCGGCGCGTCGCCGTGGGTGGCGGTGCCGCTGCTGGCGCTGCTGCTCAAGCCGACTTTCGCGTGGCGCATGCTGCGCGACGAGGCGGCGGCCGTCGAGGCCGCATTGGTGGACGAAGGCGTCGACGCGGCGCGCGCACGACTGGCCCGCCTCGTCAGTCGCGACGTGTGCGTGCTCGACGCCGCGCTGATCCGCGAAACCACCATCGAGACGATTGCCGAGAACCTCAACGACTCGGTCGTCGCGCCGCTGTTCTGGTACGCGCTGTTCGGGCTGCCGGGCGCGGCGGTCTATCGCTTTGCGAACACGCTGGACGCGATGTGGGGCTACCGCGGCGCATGGGAGTGGGCCGGCAAGTGGAGCGCGCGCGCTGACGATGTGCTGTCGTGGCTGCCGGCGCGCATCACCGCGCTGTTGCTGCTGCCGACGCCGCGCGTGTTCGAACAAGGGCGGCAAACGCCGTCGCCGAACAGCGGCTGGCCGATGGGCGCGATGGCGCTGCGGCTGGGCGTGCGTCTGCGCAAGCCGGGCGTGTACGAGCTGAACGGCGCTGCGCCGTCGCCGAGCGCCGAGCAGGTGGGTCTGGCGCTCGCGCAAGCCGGGTGGGTCGCGGGCATCAGCGTCGTGCTTGTCGTCCTGGCGTGGATGGCTCGGGCCGCTGCATGACCGCGCGTGCCGTCATGGTGCTGGGCACGACCAGCAACGCGGGCAAGAGCTGGCTCGCGACCGCGCTGTGCCGCTGGTACGCGCGCCAGGGCTTGAAGGTCACGCCGTTCAAGGCGCAGAACATGAGCAACAACGCGCGCGTCGTCGTCGGGCTTGATGGCGAGGCCGGCGAGATCGGCAGCGCGCAGTACTTCCAGGCGCTCGCCGCTCGTGCTGTGCCCGAGGTGCGCATGAACCCGGTGCTGCTCAAGCCCGAGCGCGACACCGCGAGCCAGGTCGTCGTGATGGGCCGCGTACGGGCCGACCTCACAGCCGTGCCGTGGCGCGAACGCAGCGAGCTGCTGTGGCCGTTCGCGCGCGATGCGCTGCGGGCGCTGATGGCCGAGAACGACGTCGTCGTGCTCGAGGGCGCCGGCTCGCCGGCCGAGATCAACCTGCATGCGAACGACTACGTCAACATGCGCAGCGCGCGCGAGGCGCAGGCCGCCTGTCTGCTGGTGACCGACATCGACCGCGGCGGCGCGTTCGCGCACCTGTTCGGCACGCACCAGCTGCTGCCCGAGGCCGAGCGCGCGCTGATTCGCGGCTTCGTGCTGAACCGCTTTCGCGGCGACGCGCGCCTGCTCGCGCCCGGCCCGGCACAACTGCAAGCGCTCACCGGTGTGCCGACGGTCGCGGTGCTGCCGATGTGGCGCGAGCACGGCCTGCCGGAAGAGGACGGTGTGTTCGACGCTGCGCCCAGCGGTGGCAGTGCCGGCGGCCCGGTGATCGCGGTCATCGCGTATCCGCGCATCAGCAACCTCGATGAGTTCCAGCCGCTGCGCCATGTGCCGGGGCTGCGCCTGCGCTGGGCGCGCACGCCGGCCGATCTCGATGGCGCTGATTGGGTCGTGCTGCCCGGCTCCAAGCACACGAGCGGCGACCTCGCGTGGCTGCGTACGCAAGGCCTGGACGCGGCGATCGCTCGGCATGCGGCCGCGGGCCAACGCGTGCTCGGCGTCTGCGGCGGCCTGCAGATGCTGGGCACCGAGCTGCGCGACCCGCATGGCGTTGACGGCAGCGCCGCCGGCCTCGGCCTGCTGCCCTTGATCACGCACTTCGACCGCGACAAGCTGCTGCGCCGCACGCGCGCCGCGTTCGCTGACACGACACGCGAATGGGCCGCGCTGGCGGGTGTCGGCTTCGATGGCTACGAGATCCGCCACGGCCGCACCGAGCCGCATGCCGACGTGCGTGCCGCGCTGCGCAATGAAGTCGGCGAGCCCATCGGCTGGCAGCACGGGCCGGTGCTCGGCGTGTACGCGCACGGCCTGTTCGAATCGGCCGACGCGATGCGCGCCTTGTTCGGCGCCGGCGTTCGCACGCTGGACAGCGTGTTCGATGGCCTGGCCGACTTCATCGATCGCCACGTCGAGCCGGGCGTGTTGACGCAACTGATCCAAGCCTGAAAGTCCAGACCCATGTCTATCCTGCCCTTGATCACGCCCATCGCCGATGCCGCGCTCGCGCAGCGCTTGCAGCACCGCATCGACCAGCAGACCAAGCCGCGCGGCGCGCTCGGCCGGCTCGAGGCGCTGGCGCTGCAGATCGGCCTGACCCAGCGCAGCGACGCGCCCGCGCTGCACGCGCCGCAGCTGGTCGTGTTCGCGGCTGACCATGGGCTCGCGGCGCATGGCGTGTCGGCGTACCCGAGCGACGTGACCTGGCAGATGGTCGAGAACTTTCTCGCCGGCGGCGCCGCGGTCAGCGTGCTGGCGCGTCAGCATGGCCTGGCACTCACGGTCGTCGATGCCGGTGTGCGCCACGATTTCGCGCCGCGCGCGGGGTTGTTGAATCGCAAGATCGGCGCGGGCACGGCGAGCGCACTCGACGGCCCGGCGATGACGCCGGCGCAGTGCGCGCAGGCTATCGCAGCGGGCCGCGACGTGACGAGCGCGTTGCCGGGCAACGTGCTGCTGCTCGGCGAGATGGGCATCGGCAACACCTCAAGCGCGGCGCTGCTGCTGGCGCGGCTCGCCGGCTGCGAGATCGACGCGTGCGTCGGCCGCGGCACCGGCCTCGACGACGCGGGTCTGGCGCGCAAGCTTGCGGTGTTGCGCGAGGTGCTCGCGCGCCACGCATCGGCCACAACGCCGCTGGATGCGCTGGCCGCGTTCGGTGGCTTCGAGATCGCGATGATGGCCGGCGCGGCCTTGCAGGCGGCGAGCGAACGGCGATTGGTGGTCGTCGATGGCTTCATCAGCGGCGCAGCGATCCTGGTCGCGGCCAGGCTGGTGCCGACGCTGCTGGACTACTGTGTGTTCGCGCACCGATCCGACGAAGCCGGCCACGCGCTGATGCTGTCGCAGCTGAACGCGATGCCCTTGCTCGACCTCGGCCTGCGGCTCGGCGAGGGCTCGGGTGCGGCGCTTGCGTGGCCGCTGATCGCCAGCGCCGTTGGTCTGCTTGCCGAGATGGCGAGCTTCGAATCGGCGGGTGTCTCCGATCGTGAACCGGTGGCTCGAGGCGACGCGTGATCCACGAGCTGCGCCTGTTCTTCATCGCGCTGCAGTTCCTCACGCGCGTGCCGGTGCCGCGCTGGGTCGCCTTCGAGCCCGCGTGGTTGAACCAGAGTGCGCGCCACTTTCCGGCCGTCGGGCTGTGCGTGGGCGCGGCATCGGCACTCGTGTTGATGGCCGGGGATGCGCTGTTCGGCCACGCCGTGGCGGTGGGCCTGGCGATGGCCGCGAGCGTGCTGATCACCGGCGGGTTTCACGAAGACGGCTGGGCCGATACCTGCGATGCGCTCGGCGGTGCCGTCAGCCGCGAGCGCGCGCTCGAGATCATGAAGGACTCGCGCATCGGTGCCTACGGCGCGATCGGCCTGGTGCTGATGCTCGGTCTGAAGGCGGCGACGCTCGTGTCGCTGCCGCTCGCCGCCGCGGTGCCGGCGCTGCTGCTCGCGCACACCGCGAGCCGCGCCGCCGCCGTGATGCTGATGCGCGTGCTGCCGTATGCGGGCGATGTCGAACACGCCAAGGCCAAACCGATGGCGCAGCGCATCGGGACAATCGAGCTGCTGGTCGCGTTGGGCTGGGTGGCGTTGGTCAACGCAGCACTCGTGTGCCACGCGCCGCCGCAGATGCCGGCCGCGCTGGCGGGCTTGGCGCTCGGGCTCGTCGGCACCGTGGGCTGCGCGCGCTGGTTGCGTCGTCGCCTCGGCGGCTACACCGGCGATGCCTTGGGCGCGACGCAGCAGCTCACCGAACTGCTGATGCTGCTGGGCTGGCTCGGCGCGGTGCGCCTCGCATGAACAGCTGGGCCGTGTGGCGCCATCCGTTGCCGCAGGATGTGGCGGGCCGCTGCATCGGCCGCATCGATGTCGCCGTGGACCGCCGCAAGGCCAAGCGGCTCGCGCATCGCGTGCGGCAATGGGCGCGCCGCCATCGCGCACCGCGGGTCGTGATCACGTCACCGCTGCGGCGCGCGGCCGAGGTCGGCCGCTGGCTCGCACGCTGGGGCTGGGAGCACCGCATCGACGCGCGGCTGAGCGAGCTCGACTTCGGCGCGTGGGATGGGCGGCCGTGGCACGAGATCGGCGCCGCGCCGGTCGATGCCTGGTGCGCCGACTTCGCGCGGCACGCGCCCGGTGGCGGCGAGCCGGTGGCGTGCCTGCTGCAACGCTGCGACGCCTTTCTGAACGAGACGCCGTGCGGCAGCGTCATTGCCCATGCCGGCTGGATCAGCGCGGCGCTGTGGCTGGGCGAGCACGCAGGGCAGGACCCGAGCGCGGCGCAGTGGCCCGCGGCCGTGCGCTACGCCAGCCTCACTGTGCTGCACGCTCGTGTCTGAAGCCGGGGTCGCTCAGGTCTTGGTCGGGTCCAGCGGCATCGGCATGGTCGCAAGCCGGTTCGGCGTGCTGGTTTCCCAGAGCGCGCCGGGCGCCGTGTCGACCGACATCGAGAGCACGTGCATCAAGGCCAGCGTGGCGCGCGAGGCGATCTTGCGCAGCGCTTGCAGCTGGCGCTGCGTCCAGTCGACCGGCGTGCCGAGTTGCTCGCAGCTGAAGGTGCCGAACAGCGCACCGTTGACCGAAAAGCCCATGTCCATCAGCGCGACCACTTCGCCGGCCGCCAGGTACTCGCCGAGCGCGCCGCTGTCGACCGGGTCGCCGCTGGCCCGAATCACCGTGACGCTGCCGTCGCGTTGCAGCTGCTCGAAGTACATGCTGTCTGCGGCATGCAGGATGTCGGCCGCGCTGACGATGCGGTCCAGGCTCGCATCGAACATCGCGACGCAGCGCGAGGTGCGGCCTTGCTCGGTGTCGACGAACAGGCGCAAGCCGGCACGCGGGCAGCCGATCTGCGTGGCGACGAAGCGCATCAGCTGATCGAGGTACTGCGCGCTGTCGATCTCGCCGCGTTCGAGGCGGCCGGAGATCTCTTGCAGATCGAGTCGATCAGACATGCCGGAATTATGGGCGCGCCGGCAGGAACAAAGGAGCTGAATCGCACCAACGCGACACCGCGCATTGCGGGCACAGCGGCCGACGCGCCTGGCAGACGTAGCGGCCATGCAGGATCAGCCAGTGGTGCGCGTCGACGAGGTAGTCGGCGGGCACGCGCTTGAGCAGGCCGAGTTCGACTGCGAGCGGGGTCTTGCCCGGCGCCAGCCCGGTGCGGTTGGCGACGCGGAAGATGTGCGTGTCGACCGCCATCGTCGGCTCGCCGAATGCGACGTTGAGCACCACGTTGGCGGTCTTGCGGCCGACGCCGGGCAGCGCCTCGAGCGCTTCGCGGCTGCGCGGCACGATGCCGCCGTGGCGCTCGATCAGCAGCCGGCAGGTCTCCATCAGGTTCTTGGCCTTGGTGCGGTACAGGCCGATGGTGCGGATGTGTTCGGTCAGCGCCGGCAGGCCGAGCGCGAGCATGCGCTGCGGCGTGTTGGCGATCGCGAACAGCCGCCGCGTCGCCTTGTTCACGCCGACATCGGTGGCCTGGGCCGACAGCAGCACCGCGGCCAGCAGCTCGAAGGTGTTGGTGTATTCGAGCTCGGTCTCGGGCTGCGGGTTGGCGGCCTTCAGCGTCGCGAAGAACGGGGCGATGTCTTGTTGCTTCATCGGCGCATTGTGCTCAACGCGGCGAGGCGCTCGCTGCGCTCGAGCTCATCACGCTGCTCGCGCTGCCGGTGCCACGCGTAGCGCTCGGCGGCTTGGGTGGCCTGGGCGCCGCTCCACGCCTGCCAACCGGTGCGCGCGCCGGTCGCCGGCTGCAGCGAGATGCAGTCGACCGGGCAGACCGGGATGCAGAGTTCGCAGCCGGTGCACAGATCGTCGATGACGGTGTGCATCGCCTTCGGGCCGCCGACGATGCAGTCGACCGGGCAGGCCTTCAGGCACAGCGTGCAGCCGATGCACCAGGCCTCGTCGATCACCGCGAGCTGGCGCGGTGCCTCGGTGCCGTTGTCGGGGTTGAGTGGCAGCACTGGGCGGCCGGTGAGGGCGGCCAGGCGTTGGACGCCCTCGGCACCGCCGGGCGGGCACTGGTTGATCGCGGCCTCGTCGGCGGCGATGGCTTCGGCGTAGGCGCGGCAATCGGGGTAGCCGCAGCGCGTGCATTGGGTCTGCGGTAGCGCGTCGTTCAGCGCCAGCGCCAGCGCGCTCATCGCCACGCTCACGACAGCCGCCTCAACGACGGGCGCGCACCGCCTTCTTTGCGGTGACGGTGGTGGTGGCCTTGGCCGATGCCTTCTTCGCGGCGGTCGCGGTGGGCTTGTGTTTCGCGACGGCAGCACCCTGGTGGCTCGCGATGAAGTCGCGCACCTTCGGGTAGATCTTCTCGCGCCAGCGCCGGCCGGAGAAGATGCCGTAGTGGCCGGCACCGACCGCGTCGTAGTGGAACTGGCGCTCCTTCGGGATGCCGGTGCACAGGTCGTGTGCGGCGCGTGTCTGGCCGGCACCGGAGATGTCGTCGAGCTCGCCCTCGATGGTCAGCAGCGCGCTGGTCTTGATGTCCTGCGGACGCACGAGCTGGTCGCTGATCTTCCAGCTGCCGTTTACCAAGGCGAAGTCCTGGAACACGGTGCGGATCGTGTCGAGGTAGTACTCGGCCGGCATGTCGAGCACGGCGTTGTATTCGTCGTAGAAGCTGCGATGGAACTCGGCGCTGTCGTCGTCGCCGCGCACCAGGTCGAGGAAGTAGTCGTAGTGCGAGCTGAGGTGGCGGTCCGGGTTCATCGCGACGAAGCCGGTGTGCTGTAGGAAGCCTGGGTACACCGCGCGCCCGCTGCCGGGGAAGTTCGTCGGCACGCGGTAGATCACGTTGTTCTCGAACCATTCGAACGGCTTGTTGGTGGCCAGGTTGTTGACCGCCGTCGGGCTCTTGCGGGCGTCGATCGGGCCGCCCATCATCGTCATCGTGCGCGGGGTCTTCTCGCCCTTGCTGGCCATCAGCGAGATCGCGGCGAGCACCGGCACGGTGGGCTGGCAGACCGAGATCACGTTGACCTCGGGTCCGACGTGGCGGATGAACTCCTGTACGTAGGCGACGTAGTCGTCCAGGTGGAACGGCCCGGCATCGAGCGGGACCATGCGCGCGTCGGTCCAGTCGGTGATGTAGACCTTGTGATCCTTCAGCAGCTCGCGGACGGTTTCGCGCAGCAGCGTCGAGTGGTGGCCCGACAGCGGCGCGACCACCAGCACGGTCGGCTGGTCCTTCAGCCGCCGCAGCACGGCGACGTCGTCGGTGAAGCGCTTGAAACGCAGCAAGCGGCAGAACGGCTTGGTGATCGCGACCTGCTCTTGTACCGCGACGTCGACCTTGTCGACCTTGACCGAGGTGATGCCGAACTCGGGCTTCTCGTATTCCTTCGAGAGCCGATGCATCAAATCGAGCCCGGCCGAGACGCGCTGTGCACCGGGGGTGTGCGCGAACGGCGAGAGCGGGTGGTTGTAAAGCTTCGAGGTGGCGCTGGCGAACTCCGCGAACGGGCTCAGCAGCGCACGTTGGGTTTCATAGAGTTGATACAGCATCACAGGACCTGGCAAGTGAAAGAACGGCGTGAGCCGGTGGACCGCACGACACGACATTTGTGCAATGCAGCATTCTAGGCGCGCGCACTTCATCTTGCAGCACGCACCGCCAAGGTGAAACCCGAATCAACGCCCCATTCAGGGGCGAATTCTTTGTGACGGTCAGCGCGAAACTGCCAGGATCGCCGCCACCGTCGCGTCGATGTTCTTGCTGTTCAGCGCGGCCACGCAGATGCGCCCCGAGTCGACGCCATAGATGCCGAACTCGCTGCGCAAGCGCTGCATCTGCTCCTTGCCCAGGCCGGAATAGCTGAACATACCCTTCTGCCGGGTGATGAAGCTCATGTCCTGCGGCATGCCGGCGGCGCTCAGCTTGGCTTGCAGCGCGACGCGCATTTCCTTGATGCGCACGCGCATGGCGGCGAGCTCCTGTTCCCACAGCGCGCGCAGCGCCGGCGTGGTCAGCACCAGGGCCACGACCTGCGCGCCGTGCGTCGGCGGGTTGGAGTAGTTGGTGCGGATCACGCGCTTGAGCTGGCTCAGCACGCGGTCGGCCTCTTCCTTGGAGATGCAGACGACGCTGAGCGCGCCGACGCGCTCGCCGTAGAGCGAGAAGCTCTTCGAGAAGCTGGTCGCGACGAAGAAGTCGAGGCCGGCGTCCATGCACATGCCGACCACCGCGCCGTCTTCGGCAATGCCTTCGCCGAAGCCTTGGTAGGCCATGTCGAGAAACGGCACCAGGCCGCGCGCCTTGACGGTGGCGATGACCTGCGCCCACTGCGCCGGCGTGATGTCGTAGCCGGTCGGGTTGTGGCAGCAGGCGTGCAGCACGACGATCGTGCCGGCCGCCGCCGAGTTCAGCGCAGCCAGCATGCCGGCGAAGTCGATGCCGCCTTCGGTGTCGCGCTTCGCGGCGTCGTAGTAAGGGTATTGGGCGACCGCGAAGCCGGCGCTCTCGAACAGTGCGCGGTGGTTCTCCCAGCTCGGGTCGCTGATCAGCACCTGCGCGTTCGGCGTCATGCGCTTGAGCAGATCGGCGCCGATCTTCAGGCCGCCGGTGCCGCCCAGTGCCTGGACGGTGGCGATGCGCCCGGCCTTGACGGCCGCGCTGTCGGCGCCGAACACCAGGCCCTGCACCGCCTTGTCGTAGGCGGCAATGCCGTCGATCGGCAGATAGCCTCTTGCCTTCGGCGCTTCCATCATCATCTTCTCGGCCTGCTGCACGCATTGCAGCAGCGGCAGCTTGCCGGTGTCGTCGAAGTACACGCCGACCCCGAGGTTGACCTTGGCCGGGTTCGGATCGGCGTTGAACTGCTCGTTCAGCCCGAGGATCGGGTCGCGAGGGGCCATTTCGACGGCAGCGAAGAGCGAAGACATCGTCAATCCTTGTCAGTAGAGAAGTGGGGCGTTTTCCGCTAAGGTGTGCGGTTGCCTGGCGCAAGCGCGGCACCGGAAAACCTGGAGATTTTATCTGTCATGGCCGACGCTTCTGAAACGACACAACAGCGGACCCAACAGCGCGCCCTCGTCGAGACCTCTGCGCCAGAGCACGCGGGCGAGTTCGTCACGTACCCGGATTCGCCGTTCCAGTTGTTCCAGCCCTATCCGCCGGCGGGCGACCAGCCCGCGGCGATCGCGCAGCTGGTCGAGGGCTTGAACGACGGCCTGAGCTTCCAGACGCTGCTCGGCGTGACCGGCTCGGGCAAGACCTTCACGATGGCCAACGTGATCGCGCAGATGGGCCGGCCCGCGATCGTGTTCGCGCCGAACAAGACGCTCGCGGCGCAGCTGTACAGCGAGTTCCGCGAGTTCTTCCCGCGCAATGCGGTCGAGTACTTCGTCAGCTACTACGACTACTACCAGCCCGAGGCCTACGTGCCGCAGCGCGACCTGTTCATCGAGAAGGACAGCGCGATCAACGAGCACATCGAGCAGATGCGTCTGTCGGCGACGAAGAGCCTGCTCGAGCGGCGCGACGTCGTGATCGTCGCGAGCGTTTCGGCGATCTACGGCATCGGCAACCCGAGCGACTATCACAAGATGGTGATGACGCTGCGCATCAAAGACAAGCTCGGCCAGCGCGACGTGATCGCGCAGCTGATTCGCATGCAGTACACGCGCAACGAGGTCGATTTCTCGCGCGGTTCGTTCCGGGTGCGCGGCGACACAATCGACGTGTTCCCGGCCGAGCATTCCGAGCTGGCGATCCGCATCGAGCTGTTCGACGACGAGGTCGAATCGCTGCAGCTCTTCGACCCGCTGACGGGGCAGATCCGCCAGAAGATCGTGCGCTTCACGGTCTACCCGAGCAGCCACTATGTGACGCCGCGCGAGCGCGTCGTGGTGGCCATCGAGACCATCAAGAACGAGCTGCGCGAACGACTCGCCGAACTCGTCGGCATGGGCAAGCTGGTCGAGGCGCAACGGCTCGAGCAGCGCACCCGCTTCGACCTGGAGATGCTGCAGGAGGTCGGCCACTGCAAGGGCATCGAGAACTACACGCGGCACTTGTCCGGCGCGATGCCGGGCGACCCGCCGCCGACGCTGGTCGACTACCTGCCGGCCGATGCGCTGATGTTCCTCGACGAATCGCATGTGCTGATCGGCCAGTTCGGCGGCATGTACAACGGCGACCGCGCGCGCAAGACGACGCTGGTCGAATACGGCTTCCGGCTGCCCAGCGCGCTCGACAACCGGCCGTTGAAGTTCGAGGAGTTCGAGAAGAAGATGCGCCAGGTGATGTACATCTCGGCGACGCCGGCGCAGTACGAGCAGCGGACTGCGGGGCAGGTCGTCGAGCAGCTGGTGCGGCCGACCGGGCTGGTCGACCCGAGCGTCGAGGTACGGCCGGCGACGAACCAGGTCGACGATGTGCTGCAGGAGATCCGCGATCGCGTCGAGAAGAGCGAGCGCGTGCTGATCACCACGCTGACGAAGCGCATGGCCGAGCAGCTCACCGACTACCTCAGCGACAACGGCGTCAAGGTGCGCTACCTGCACAGCGACGTGGACACGGTCGAGCGCGTCGAGATCCTGCGCGATCTGCGCCTGGGCACCTTCGACGTGCTGGTCGGCATCAACCTGCTGCGCGAGGGGCTGGACATCCCCGAGGTCTCGCTGGTCGCGATCCTCGACGCCGACAAGGAAGGCTTTTTGCGCTCCGAGCGCAGCCTGATCCAGACCATCGGCCGGGCTGCGCGCAATCTGAGCGGCCGCGCGATCCTGTACGCCGACAAGGTCACCGAGTCGATGCGCAAGGCGATCGACGAGACCGAACGACGGCGCACCAAGCAGATTGCGCACAATCTTGCCGAGGGCATCACGCCGCGCAGCATCGTGAAGAAGGTGCGCGATCTGATCGACGGCGTCTACAGCGAGAAGGGCGCCAAAGACGATCTGAAGGCAGTGAACGAGGCCGCCGCGATCGAGGCACTGAGTGAAAAAGACCTCAGCAAACGCATCAAGCTGCTCGAAAAACAGATGCTCGACCACGCCCGCAACCTCGAGTTCGAGAAGGCGGCACGCGTGCGCGACCAGCTTGCGCACCTGCGCGAACAGGCCTTCGGGGCGCCTGGTACCGACAATGTTGCGGCGCTGGTCGCGGGGCGCGGCCCGGGCTGATTCCCTGCTCGGGGCAGGGAACTTCCCGGCCCAATCACGACCGAATTTGTCGGCTTCGGCTATACTTGACGAAACTACTCGGGATCAGCAGGGTTAACCCCTTGCTCCCGGGCGCGTCGGTTGGTCGGGGTTGCATTTTCACAGCCCAACCGCCGACACAGGCTAAGGAGAATTCCATGCGTTTGACCACCAAGGGCCGTTTCGCGGTGACCGCCATGATCGACCTCGCACTGCGCGAGAACACCGGGCCCGTGGCCCTGGCTGCGATCAGCGGGCGGCAACAGATTTCGCTGTCCTACCTGGAGCAGCTGTTCGGCAAGCTGCGCCGCCATGAGCTCGTCGAGAGCACGCGCGGCCCGGGCGGCGGCTACTCGCTGGGCCGCAAGGCCGATCAGATTACCGTCGCCGACATCATCGTCGCCGTCGACGAGCCGATCGACGCCACCGGCTGTGCCGGCAAGGAAAACTGCATGGGCGAGGACTCGGGCCGCTGCATGACGCACGACCTGTGGGCGAGCCTGAACACCAAGATGATCGAGTTCCTCGACTCGGTGTCGCTGCGCAAGCTCGTCGACGAGCAGCTCGCCAAGGGCGTCTCGATCGAAGAGCAGCCCGTGAAGCGCGCGATCTCGTCGCAGCCGGTCGTCAAGCCGATCAAGATCACCGCACCGAACTCGGTGTTCGCGTTCGGCGCGGCCTTCTCGAAGTAACCCACTGCCCCAGACCGCGGCGTTCAGGCCGCGGTGACGACTCCCATGGACATGACCCCGCACTTCCCCATCTACATGGACTACGGCGCGACCACGCCGGTCGACCAGCGCGTCGTCGACGCGATGATCCCGTGGCTGCGCGAGCACTTCGGCAACCCGGCGTCGCGCAGCCACGCGTGGGGCTGGGAGGCCGAGGCGGCGGTCGAGAAGGCGCGCGAGCAGGTCGCCGGCCTCGTTGGCGCCGACCCGCGCGAGATCGTGTGGACGTCCGGCGCGACCGAGTCGATCAATCTCGCGCTGAAGGGCGCGGCGCAGTTCTACAAGACGCGCGGCAAGCACCTGATCACGCTGAAGACCGAGCACAAGGCCGTGCTCGACACGATGCGCGAGCTGGAGCGCCAGGGCTTCGAGGTCACGTACCTCGATGTGCAGGAAGACGGCCTCGTCGACCTCGCCAAGCTGCAGGCGGCGTTGCGCGCCGACACGATCCTGGTCTCGGTGCTGTTCGTCAACAACGAGATCGGCGTGATCCAGGACATCGAGACGATCGGCAAGATGTGCCGCGAGCGCGGCATCATCTTCCACGTCGATGCGGCGCAGGCCACCGGCAAGGTCGACATCGATCTGGCCAAGCTGCCGGTCGACCTGATGAGCCTGGCCTCGCACAAGACCTACGGCCCGAAGGGCATCGGCGCTTTGTACGTGCGCCGCAAGCCACGCGTGCGCATCGAGGCGCAGATGCACGGCGGCGGCCACGAGCGCGGCATGCGTTCGGGCACGCTGGCCACGCACCAGATCGTCGGCATGGGCGAGGCTTACGCGATCGCGAAGGCCGAGATGCACACCGACAACGAGCGCATCCACATGCTGCATCAGCGCCTGCTGAATGGGCTGTCGGACATCGAGCAGACCTTCCTGAACGGGCACCCCGAGCAGCGCGTGCCGCACAACGTGAACATGAGCTTCAACTTCGTCGAAGGCGAGTCGCTGATCATGGGCATCAAGGGCATCGCGGTGTCGTCGGGCTCGGCCTGCACCTCGGCGAGCCTGGAGCCGAGCTACGTGCTGCGCGCGCTCGGCCGCAGTGACGAGCTCGCGCATTCGAGCCTGCGCATGACCATCGGCCGCTTCACGACCGTCGAAGAGATCGACTACGTCGTGACCACCTTGAAGGATCGCGTGGCCAAGCTGCGCGACCTGTCGCCGCTGTGGGACATGCACAAGGAAGGCATCGACATCAGCACCATCCAGTGGGCTGAACATTAATCTCAGGAGTACGACATGGCATACAGCGAAAAAGTGGTCGACCACTATGAAAACCCGCGCAACGTGGGTTCGTTCGACAAGGGCGACGACACGGTCGGCACCGGCATGGTCGGCGCACCGGCCTGCGGCGACGTGATGAAGCTGCAGATCAAGGTCAACCCCGTGACGGGCCTGATCGAAGACGCGAAGTTCAAGACCTACGGCTGCGGCTCGGCGATCGCGTCGAGCTCGCTCGTGACCGAGTGGGTCAAGGGCAAGTCGCTGGACGACGCGCTGACGATCAAGAACACCCACATCGCCGAAGAACTGGCGCTGCCGCCGGTGAAGATCCACTGCTCCATCCTCGCCGAAGACGCGATCAAGGCGGCGGTGAATGACTACAAAGCCAAGACGGCAACGATCGCCAAGGCTGCGTAACCAACATGGCCGTCACGTTGACTGAAGCAGCGGCGCGTCATGTGACGCGCTACATGACCAAGCGCGGCAAGGGCGTGGGGGTGCGCCTGGGCGTGAAGACGACCGGCTGTTCGGGCTTGGCCTACAAGCTCGAATACGCCGACGAGTTCGCGCCCGAAGACACCGTCTTCGAAGGCCATGGCGTCAAGGTCATCGTCGACCCGAAGAGCCTGCCCTACATCGACGGCACCGAGCTCGACTTCGTGCGCGAAGGGCTGAACGAAGGCTTCAAGTTCCACAACCCGCGTGAGAAAGACCGCTGCGGCTGCGGCGAATCGTTCCGGGTCTGATGGATCTGAACCTCGCCAGCACCGACTTCGAACTCTTCGACACCGCACCGCGCTTCACGCAAGACCGCGCCGCGCTCGATGCGCGCTGGCGTGCGCTGCAGGCCGAGGTTCACCCCGATCGTTTTGCGGCTGAAGGCACGGCGGCGCAGCGCGTCGCGATGCAGTGGGCGGTGCGCGTCAACGAGGCCTATCGGCGCCTCAAGGACCCGCTCAAGCGCGCGGCCTACCTCTGCGAGCTGAACGGTGCATCGATCGACGCCGAGAACAACACCGCGATGCCGACCGCGTTTCTGATGCAGCAGATGGAATGGCGCGAAGCGCTGGACGACGCGCACACGATCGATGATGTCGATGCGCTGCTCCAGCGTGTCACCGACCACCGCCGTGCAGCCTTGGCGCAGCTCGAAGCCACGCTGGATAGCGACCACGACTACACGGCCGCGGCGCAGCAGGTCAGAGCCCTCATGTTCGTCGAGCGCTTTGCGCACGACATCGATGGCCGCCTCGAAGCGCTGGGACAATAGCCGAATGAAACCCCCACGCTCACTTCGTTCGCTGCCCCCCGAGGGGGCGCGTCAGATCCTTGGGGCGGCCCGGCGGAACTGACATGGCTCTCCTGCAAATCTCCGAACCCGGCGGCGCACCCGATCCGCACCAGCGCCGCATCGCCGTCGGCATCGACCTCGGCACGACGCATTCGCTGGTGGCCGCGGTGCGCAACGGCGTGGCCGAATGCCTGCCCGATGACGCAGGCCGTGTGATCCTGCCGTCGGCGGTGCGCTACCTCGACGGCGGCAAGCGCCAGATCGGCAGCGCGGCGCTGGCCGAGGCCGCGACCGACCCGCGCAACACCATCGTGTCGGTCAAGCGCTTCATGGGGCGCGGTCTGGCCGACATCGAGGGCCGCGAGAAACTGCCCTATGACTTCGTCGATGCGCCGGGCATGGTGCAAATCAGAACCACGAGCGGCGTGAAGTCGCCGGTCGAGGTCTCGGCCGAGATCCTCGCGACGCTGCGTTTTCGCGCCGAAGACACGTTTGCCGACGACATCTTCGGTGCCGTCGTCACCGTCCCCGCCTACTTCGACGACGCGCAGCGCCAGGCCACCAAAGATGCGGCGCAGCTCGCCGGCCTGAACGTGCTGCGCCTGATCAGCGAACCGACCGCGGCGGCGATCGCCTACGGTCTCGAGAACGGCGCCGAAGGCCTGTACGCGGTCTACGACCTGGGCGGCGGCACCTTCGACATCTCGCTGCTGCGCCTGAGCGCCGGCGTGTTCGAGGTGGTCGCGACCGGCGGCGATTCGGCGCTCGGCGGCGACGACTTCGATGCCGCACTCGCCGAATGGGCGCTGTTGCAGGCCGGCCTCGAGGCCACGACGCCGCAGGACAAACGCGCCGTGCTGGTCGCCGCGCGCGCCGCGAAAGAGAAGCTCTCGAGCATCGACCACACGACGCTCGCGTGCCCGCTCGACGCCGGCGAGCTCTCGGTCGTGGTCACGCGCGAGCAGTTCACGATGCTGACGCGGCGCCTCGTCCAGAGCACGATCGCTGCCGTGCGCAAGGTGCTGCGCGACGCGAAGACCGACAAGGCCGAGGTGAAGGGCATCGTGATGGTCGGCGGCTCGACGCGCATGCCGATGGTGCAGGCCGCGGTCGGCGAGTTCTTCGGCCAGACGCCGCTGACCAACCTGAACCCGGACGAGGTCGTCGCGCTCGGCGCCGCGATCCAGGCCAACGCGCTCGCGGGCAATGCCGGCGCCGGCGAGTTGCTGCTGCTCGACGTGATCGCGCTGTCGCTCGGTCTCGAGACCATGGGCGGCCTGGTCGAACGCATCATCCCGCGCAACAGCACGATCCCGACCGCGCGGGCGCAAGACTTCACCACCTTCAAAGATGGCCAGACCGCGATCGCGATCCACGTCGTGCAAGGCGAGCGCGAGGTCGTCAGCGACTGCCGCTCGCTCGCGCGCTTCGAGCTGCGCGGTATCCCGCCCATGGTCGCGGGCGCGGCGCGCGTGCGCGTGAGCTTCCAGGTCGACGCCGACGGCTTGCTGAACGTGACGGCACGCGAAGAGACCTCGGGCGTCGAGGCCATGATCAGCGTGAAGCCGAGCTACGGCCTGGCGGACGACGAGATCGCGCGCATGCTGAGCGAGAGCTTCAGCACAGCCGAGCAGGACATGGTCGAGCGCAGCCTGCGCGAGTCGCGCGTCGAGGCCGAGCGCATGCTGCTGGCGACGCGGTCCGCATTGGCGGCCGACGGCGATCTGCTCGGCGCCGCGCAGCGCGACGAGATCGAGGCCTTGCTGACTGCGCTGCAAGCGAGCCGTGAATCCACCGACCACCACACCATCGATGCCGCCGTCGAGGCGCTCGCCAAAGGCACCGAGGCTTTCGCGGCCGAGCGCATGAACCGCAGCATCCGTGTGGCCCTCGCCGGCAAGCGCGTCGACCAAGTCTGATTCTTCTCATGCCCATCATCAAGATCCTGCCGCACGCCGAGTACTGCCCCGAGGGCAAACAGATCGAGGCGCCGAGCGGCACGTCCATCTGCGAAGCCCTGCTCGACAACCACGTCGAGATCGAACACGCGTGCGAGATGAGCTGCGCCTGCACGACCTGCCACGTGATCGTGCGCGAGGGCTTCGCATCGCTCGGCGAGATCGACGAGAGCGAAGAAGACCTGCTCGACCGCGCCTGGGGCCTGGAGCCGAACTCGCGCCTGTCGTGCCAGGCGATCCTGTCGAACCAGGACGTGGTGATCGAGATCCCGAAGTACACGATCAATCACGCCAAGGAAGCGCACTGAAGAGTATTGGGCGCAGCGCGTCTTGATGCTTTCTTGATGCCGCCCGCAGGAGTCTCTACGCCGATTTGACGCGGCCGTCCCCACCATTCAAGGCTTGAAGAACGCCTTGTGAGGGATGTATGGACTTTCTCTATCTGGGTGCGGCCGTCGTGATGGCCTTGGCCATCGTCGGCCTCGTGGTCGCGTGCCACAAGCTGGGAGCGCGACCATGACCTGGCTCTATCTGCTCAGCGGCGCGGCCTCGGCCGGCTTGCTGGTCTACCTGGTGATCGCGTTGTTCAACGCCGAGGAGTTCTGATGAACTCCCACGCCTGGATTCAACTCGTCGTCTTCCTCGTCGTGCTCGCGCTGCTGGCCTGGCCGATGGGCCGCGGGCTCGCGGCGGTGGCCGAGGGTCGTTTGCCGCGCTGGCTCGCGCCGGTTCGCAGCGTCGAACACGACCTGTACCGGCTCGCCGGCGTCGACGCAGAAGCCAGCATGGGCTGGAAGCACTACGCGCTCGCGCTGCTGGCCTTCAACGTGCTCGGCGTGCTGGCGGTCTATGCGCTGCAACGCCTGCAAGGCGTGTTGCCGCTCAACCCGCAAGGCCTGACCGCGGTGAGCGCCGACTCGTCGTTCAACACAGCGTTCAGCTTCGTGACCAACACGAACTGGCAGGGCTACGGCGGCGAAGCGACGATGAGCTACCTCACGCAGATGCTCGCGCTGACGGTGCAGAACTTCTTCTCTGCCGCGACCGGCATCGCCGTCGTGTTCGCGCTGATCCGCGGCTTCGTCGCGCGCTCATCGGGCGTGATCGGGAATGTCTGGGCCGACCTGACGCGCATCACGCTGTACGTGCTGCTGCCGCTGTCGCTGGTGTTCGCGGTGTTCCTGGTCGGGCAGGGCGTGATCCAGAACTTCGATGCGTACAAGGACGTGACGACGCTCGAAGTCAACGGCGATCACGCGACGCAGCAGATCGCGATGGGCCCGGTCGCGTCGCAAGAGGCGATCAAGATGCTGGGCACCAACGGTGGCGGCTTCTTCAACGCGAACTCGGCACACCCGTTCGAGAACCCGACGCCGTTGAGCAACTTCGCGCAGATGCTCGCGATCTTCCTGATCCCCGCCGGCCTGGTGTTCGCGTTCGGCCGCCTGGTCGGTGACATGCGCCAGGGCTGGGCGGTGCTCGCGGCGATGACGCTCCTGTTCGTCGTGTCGGTGCTGCTCGTCACAAAGCCCGAGCAGGCCGGCAATCCGCAGTTCACGGCGCTCGGCATCGACCAGGCCGCATCGGCATCGCAACCCGGCGGCAACATGGAAGGCAAGGAAGCGCGCTTCGGCATCAACGCCACCACGCTGTTCGCCGCGATCACCACGGCCGCCTCGTGCGGCGCGGTCAACGGCATGCACGACTCGTTCATGCCGCTCGGCGGCGCGGTGCCGATGGTGTTGATCCAGCTCGGCGAGGTCGTGTTCGGCGGCGTCGGCTCGGGGCTGTACGGCATGCTGATCTTCGCGATCCTCGCGGTCTTCATCGCCGGGCTGATGATCGGGCGCACGCCGGAATATCTGGGCAAGAAGATCGAGTCCTTCGACATGAAGATGACCTCGATCGCGATCCTCGCGACGCCTATCCTGGTGCTGGCGGGAACCGCACTCGCGGTGGTCGCTGACGCCGGCAAGGCAGGCATTGCGAACCCCGGCGCGCATGGCTTCTCGGAGATCCTCTACGCGCTCAGCTCGGCCGCGAACAACAACGGCAGCGCCTTCGCAGGTCTGTCGGCGAACACGCCATTCTGGAACCTGCTGCTCGCGGTGGCGGTGTGGTTCGGCCGTTTTGCCGTGATCGTGCCGGTGCTGGCCATCGCCGGCAATCTCGCGTTGAAGAAGCGCCTCGCGGTGACCGCCGGCACCTTGCCGACGCACGGCCCGCTGTTCGTCGTGCTGCTGCTCGGCTCGGTGCTGCTGGTGGGCCTGCTGAACTACGTGCCCGCGCTCGCGCTGGGGCCGGTGGTCGAGCACCTCATGTTGGGGGCGGGCCGATGAGCGCCGTGCAAGCAACTCCTTCGAGTGAATCATCCATGACCACCACCACGTCATCGTTTTCATTGCTCGACCCCGCGCTCGCGAAACCAGCGATCGTCTCGGCCTTCAAGAAGCTGAGCCCGCGCGTGCAGTGGCGCAACCCGGTGATGTTCGTCGTCTACGTCGGCAGCATCATCACGACCATCCTGTGGCTGCAGGCGCTGGGCGGGCAGGGCGAGGCGCCGGCCGGCTTCATCCTCGCGATCGCGTTGTGGCTGTGGTTCACGGTGCTGTTCGCGAACTTTGCCGAGGCGCTTGCCGAAGGCCGCAGCAAGGCCCAGGCCGCGTCGCTGCGCGGCATGAAACGCAAGGTCATCGGCAAGCGGCTGCAGGAGGCCAAGCACGGCGCGCCGTGGATCCCGATGCCGATCGACGAGCTGCGCAAGGGCGCGGTCGTGCTGGTCGAGACCGGCGACGTGATTCCGCTCGACGGCGAGGTGATCGAAGGCGTCGCGTCGGTCGACGAGAGCGCGATCACCGGCGAATCGGCGCCGGTGATCCGCGAGTCGGGCGGCGACTTCTCGTCCGTCACCGGCGGCACGCGCGTGCTCTCGGACTGGCTGGTCGTGCGCATCGCGGTGAACCCGGGCGAATCGTTCGTCGACCGCATGATCGCGATGGTCGAGGGCGCGAAGCGCCAGAAGACGCCGAACGAGATCGCGCTGAACATCTTGCTGGTCGCGCTGACGATCGTGTTCCTCATCGTCGTCGTGACGCTGCTGCCGATGTCGATCTTCAGCGTCGCCACCGCGAAGGTTGGCTCGGCCGTGACGGTCACGACGCTGATCGCGCTGCTGGTGTGCCTGATCCCGACGACCATCGGTGCGCTGCTGTCGGCGATCGGCGTGGCCGGCATGAGCCGGATGATGCAGGCCAACGTGATTGCGACCTCGGGCCGCGCTGTCGAGGCCGCCGGCGATGTCGACGTGCTGCTGATGGACAAGACCGGCACGATCACGCTCGGCAACCGCCAGGCCTCGGCGTTCCTGCCGGCCAAGGGCGTGGCCGAGCAGGCGCTGGCCGATGCGGCGCAGCTCGCGTCACTCGCCGACGAGACGCCCGAAGGCCGCAGCATCGTCGTGCTCGCGAAGCAGAAGTTCAACCTGCGGCCCGGCACCGAAGGCGACCGCGTGCCCAGCCTGCGCGAGATGACCGAGTTGGGCGCGAGCTTCGTGCCGTTCACCGCGCAGACGCGCATGAGCGGCATCGACCTCGCGGGCAGCACCGGCGACCCGCGCCGCTTGCGCAAGGGCGCGGGCGATGCGATCCGCAAGCACGTCGAGTCGCTGGGCGGTGTCTGGCCGTCCGAGGTGCAGGCGGCAGCCGACGATGTCGCGCGCCGCGGCAGCACGCCGCTGGTCGTGGCCGACGGGTCGCGCGCGCTCGGCGTGGTCGAACTCAAGGACATCG
>Ga0307509_10002655_pt1 | contig 28584 bp, 21 predicted proteins | sample 10_EM_MG_FD_202245 | JGI IMG/M metagenome (GOLD analysis project Ga0307509, IMG submission 202245) | Populus trichocarpa ectomycorrhiza microbial communities from riparian zone in the Pacific Northwest, United States - 10_EM | ecosystem: Host-associated > Plants > Roots > Unclassified | place...
TCTAACAAGAAGAAGAGATTATAAGTTAATCTCGGAAAGAAGAATACTCTCTCGGATATCCAAGAACGAATAAGACTATAAGGATAGTCCAATAAGAACCACGCAAGTAATTCGTTACCTGTTGCATCATTAACCACACCAGGGTAGGATTGTTACACAAATCAAAGAACAAGCAGGAAGAGTCAGGAAAACCCATGGCACGATCATCCGAACAAAGGAAAAACAAAAAGCAAACAAGGCGGAGACCACTAGAAAAATCCGCACACTCAGCACGGGAGGGGCCAGGTTCGGCATGATCGATGTCCTGGGGAGGCTCGGATGCCATCTGTTTTGGCAATACCCCGAAAAAGAAGAAGGAGACAGTGCAATACCATCTTCCCCGAGGCAACCCGTGAGGGACCGTGGTCATGGTCCGAATGGTGAAGAAGTAGTTGTGGATACCAGCCCGGTAGTTGTGGGTACCAGCCAAAAAGGTGAAGAAGCAGTAGGGTGCCAGCCGATCCGACCGTGTGAGGAGGAGGAGAAAGAGGGGTAGACCCAACTCTGTGCCGTAGAAACTATCGGAAAACGCGTTCGTGTCTTGACTAGGCAGCCTCTTAAAGAGAAAGAGAGTAGAGAAATCGACCGTGGCCTGTTGAAGTGTTTTCTCTTACTGCAAACCGTGTACCCGGCCGTCTGTAACATGGGCGTTGAGAAGAGTGTTGCCGACCGTGCAAATGCTCTAAGCGAGGCAGAGCAAAAGCGGGGTAAGGAGAGGAAACATCATCAAAAGAAGACGAAATCCATCAACCCAGAGTGAAGAAAGCCCAAAGGGATAAGCCTAAGGGAAGGGGAGTATAGAGGAGGTATGACTCCACCCCCTAGAGCGAGCTCATGGCGGGGGGTGGAGAAAAGAAAAGTGGTGATAATCTCGTGGTGTTGAGATTTCAATCGCCGGGTGTGTAGAGGAGACGGAGGATGAAGTTCCCCCGGGTTTGGTGAAAAGGAAAAGAAAAGAAAAAAAGTTTATTTTTTTATTTTTTATTTTTTATTTTCTATCATACGGGGGGGAATGGAGGGGGTTTTTTTTTTTCTTTCGGGGAGAAATGTTTTCCGGGCTGTGTGGGGTTTTGCGACGGAGCTTTATTATAACAAACTGGCGAGATTGATTCGGGGCTTGGCGCTCGAGAGAGTAATACAGTAGTATTGTTTTGTGCTGCGGAGTTGGGAGGTGGTGTTTTCTGGTGGCTGGGTGTGGTTCGTAGGGAATACTTTGTACATACAGATAAGGTTAGTCTACCGTAGTTACCGGACGGGCTGGGGTTGTGTGCGCTTGTGTGAGGGCTATGTACTGTACTCGAGTATGGACTACGGTATATACTGTAGAGTAGGGTAGAGTACGGTACCGTTGGGAAATCACTCGGACGCAGTTTTGTTGGATCAACTTGGTACTGTGCTGTTGGGGGCATATCAAAACTGTCTGTCTCCGTGGTTGTCGAGATGACAATCTTGGGCTACGGGTTTTTGGTAGATGATTGCGGCACTGGGGAAAGTGTTATGCCCCCATCCATGTGATTCGCGGGGGTTGTAAAAAGGTGGGGAAATTTTCTCCCCCTCTTGGGTGAAGAGAGTGCGATACGGTGGAGAGGAGCGATGGAGGACGGGGGGGGTATACAAGGCGGCAATTGTCAATGATTGAGGAACCGGACAACAGGTTTATCAGAGTCGGTTGTGTGTTGCGATGGAACCAGTGATCCAATCAGAGCGCAAGCGAGAGAGAGAGACAGGTCTAAACTTTCCAGTTATCTACATTAGAATATAATACGATACGATAAGGCACTGAGGTACCTCCACCCAACGTACAATCATGCGCAGCCTATGCTGGAGTACTGCGCGTGTGGAAGGAAATGCACTTTACCATCCCGCCATCCCATCCCATCCACGCATTATAGATCCTCAAACCTTGTACGTGGTGACCCGTATGCCTGTGGGATAGAAACTTGCCACCAGTGCTGATTAGCACCGTACTGTACAAGTCCCATGCGCATTCCATTAGAGTTGAAGACTCAAAGCTGGTACCTAGAGTCCTAGCCTGGCCTAGCATAGCGTAGCACAGCTCATCCCAGCTTCAAATTGGGGAATATGCCATCATATTGCAAGTCGACCAATCATGGGGTATTACTTGAAAATAGGCAAACTATTTGGTCGGTTGAGGTGATTAGTGTTACATCATACTTGGGTCTATGGTTCGGCGTTATGGGGATATAAAAGCTATAGCATGGGGTAACGCCTAGTGCCGACCTTGTGCTAAAGAGGAGGGCACTATCTCAAGTCCCTCTGGTTGGAATCAACTGTAAGGAGAGCCTCACTATGAGGGCATAAAGGAAAATCAAAAATAAATAAATCGGGGTTAGCTATCAGTAGGTAGGAAGGCACCCTACCGGTATGCGGCTGATGTAGCAATAGGCTGCTAGACGCCCAGGTGCCTGCGCCTCTAGAGTGACCAACCACTGCGGTGAGCTCTAGGGGATAGTATAATACCTATAGCTACAATAGCGGGAATGGGGGTTTTTGTTATAGGCAGTAACTAGTGTGAGAGGGGAAGTAGTAAGGTATGGAGCGGGTAGAGAAGGCTGGCACTAACCAGGCAGTCAGGTACTATTAGAAGGCGTGAGGCAGCAAAATGCTGCCTGGAGGAGAATAGTCATAGTGGTAAGGTGTCAATTGACTTGACAAAGAGGGGAATAGAAGATAGGTATACCCAAGCCACTAAAGAGTTCCGGGCATTGTCTTCATGTTTCACCAAGCACCCTTTAAGAAAGCAAGAGAATATAGAAATCTCTTGAAGTGTTTTCTCCTACTACAGACAATATTCCCGGTTTACTGTTCTTGGGAAACTAGTATGATAGACGGACCCCATGACAGTAGACCTTACGAGGGAAAGAGGGTTTGTGTGCCAAAAAAAGCAAAAAAAAAACAACAAGGTGGAGAAACCAGCCCACTCCCCTCAGGTCATCCAGCACAGGGGTGTGGAGGCAGCACGGGAGGGAGGGTAGAAAAAAAAAGACATTTTTGCCGTCTCGAGTCTCTCGGAAATAAGCAGGCCTCACCCATCGGTAGTCTCCAGCTGACAAAGGACAGATTACATCTACGCCACTTGAGCTCACTGCGTTACCCAGCCGCCCCCCCCCACTATAGAATCCAGCTCGCCCACGTTTTTATCGCACCCGCTCGACCAGGATTTTACGCTTTCCATCGGATGGGTATTGATTGCCTTGATCAGTAGCGGGAACTAGCTTATCCCTGGGGCGTCGTCGTGAGACCCCATGGCCAAAGGGTGTGTTTGGGACATCTGGGAATCGCCCCTGGACCACCTTCTCGGGTATTTCGCTTTCTTGTAATCTTGGTTTCCCTATCACCTCCTCATCCTGTAGCGTGCTAAATGGAGGGTGGTGGCCGCCGCCTGCCGCAGAGAGGTGTGCTTTCGGTGCATAGCTCTCTGAGGGCACGGAGGACACTGTCCCACAAGGCGGAGGTCCAGGAATACAAACCGGAGGCAGACTTTGGTAAGGGAGTTCAAGTCTCGAGGTCGTGTCTTGGGTTGTTTGGTGGATGATCTCGAATGGGAGGGGCGAGTGACGAGGTGGGTGTCTCAATGAGCCTGGTTTGAGGTTATGCGGGTGGTGGATTCGAGAGGGGTTGGTTGTTGGGAGTTTAATACCGAAAAGTCACCCTACCGTTATACAATACCGACGCCTGCCTAGCACCACTGTAATTTATGCGCCGTACCTTTAGAGGCTGAGCTTGGCCGAATCTTCCATCCCAATCATTGGCCTACCACATCACACTTGGGATGCCGTGCGTACCTCACGAAAGCATCGGGGCTATGATACAACAAATAGTATTACAGATCCAGCGGCTTGTGATTAGGGAACTATGCTAGTATCTCATCTTCCCATGAGCAGTTTAGTTTAATAAATTGTCTGTCAATTCAACCGCTGGCACTTGTAACTTGGCTACCGGTATAATCATAAAGCGACTTTTCCACAAATTTTCCTTATGAGAGTCTATTTCTATTTCTAGTGAAGGCACCAATGAATGGGTAACTCCCCCTTCAACTGAAATACTACTCAGGAGTATCATAAACTTGAACTGCGGTAGTTCCTGGTTATGTTTAACCCTTCACCTCATGCAAGTGCTGGCGATCAAGCCCAAACCGTATGTACAAGGGGGGGAACTGTGCTGTGGGTGTTATTGGCGCAGAACCAAAAATCAAATGTGGTACAAGAAATGAACTAGTGGAGATAATAATTCGTTTTCCTCATCGTCATCATTTCTCATTCCTGACTAAACACCTATGTTCAAATCTAACCCGCCGATACCCAGGTCCTCGCCCTCCTCACCCAATATACCAACAGCTCCAGCGGCCCTTCTCCCAGCAGTTCTCCACAGAAATCTCTTGCCCCCGGCCCCCCCAGACCCCTCCTCATCCTGCATGGAATTGATCACCGTGTCCGCGGCCATCTTCTCATTGAACGCTTCGTAAAATAATTCTCCTTCCTCCTCAAAAGGTGGCCTAGTGTATGCTGGCCCACGTCCCATTTCCGCAGCTTTCTCCCATGCGCGTTGGCAACCTAATAACACACGGGATGCAGTGGCCCAACCCGTTAGACGAGCAATTTCCCGCAGTTTCATAACAACCCATTCCCGTTGCGCTTGGTCTTGATACTGGACGGCTGCAAAAAACAATGGCATCGAGGACTCAATTAACGAGGCCCCGAGAGCAGGGTTGATCTGACCGGTGGGGAGGGTCGGAACGAGGCCGGCGGTAATGCGGGCAATGTCGATTGCGAGTTTAGCCGTCTTCTGAGCTGCTACACCTGCGGCTATCATTGATACGGCGGGCATAGACGGGTGACATCGATGTAAGATTATTAAAGCCATGTTGTATAGTGATTGCAATGTTGCGATGGAGTATGTTCTAAAGTAGATTGCAGCGCCAAAGGGTGTGTTCTGCACAGGCATGTATTCAATAGGCAGAGGCTGGTACTCACGACCCAGCGACTCTTGGAAGACATGAAAGGCCTTATAAATTTCTGCCCATTCTGTCTCTGCCAGGACAGTTGCAGCTTCAAGATCCTCTTCCGATGGAAGGCCGTCCTTTGGAGCCGCGGCAGGGAGCTTATTAAAATCACGGGGGAGATTTTCTGCAAAAGCGGTAGGCAGACGGGGGGGACCAGCGGGAGGTGGAATCATGCCAAAATGCATTTGGTCGGACGGGAGCCCCATTCCTCGGCCCCGGCCCCCACCCGGAGGGTTTCTCATACCTGGGGGTCCACCAGCGCCCGGAGGTCCACCCATACCTCCACCTGGGGGCCCGCCAGGGAACCGCGGAGGGCCTCCCCGCTCCATCGGAGACCCTTGCACGCCGGGCCCACCTGCGTGCGGGGGTGGCCCCCCCCTCCCTCTCCCTCTTCCCATACCCCTCGGCGGTCCCCCCATCTCCGGCGGCGGAACCCACATACCCCCATTAGCCTTCTGCAGGGCCTTCTTCCGCTTCAAATCTCGCACCTGAAAGTCACAAAGTCTCCCTAGGAGCAAGAAAAAGTGGTCAGAAGAGCCATATGCTGTACCCAGAGTACCTATTCGTGCCCGAGGAGGGCATTGGCTCCAGAAGACATAGTCAAGACTGTAATGGATATGTCAGTAAAGGTATAGAATTACACAGGACTAGTTTTTGTAGGTCATGTCGTACACGAGGGAACATCCGCTCAGGACGGATTGATAGCAGTCCATCTTCGCAAACCACCAAAACATGTCTTCTTGTAGCTGCATTGTCTCCTCTTCCTTCCGGCTGAATGGCACGTCCGGCCTTTTCCCCGAACCATGTGGTCTTCTCTTCGCTCTGCCCATCATGTACGCTGTAAGGTTCTCATCCACTTCGTTGACAACGGGCTGCCGTCTCATCTTCCGTAACCTGAGTAGAGAAGGCTGAGGTGCTGACTCGTGAGAACCCTGTCCTTCATTCGCCCCCTCTTCCTCCATCATTGAAACTCTTCTATTCAGTTTGTCGAAATCAATCTCCTTCAAGAGCTGTTTCGCGCCGTGGATATGGCTACTCCATTTATCATGCTCAGCTGCCATAGTCTCGTAATAACCCAGAACCAATGTTGCGGTTAGAGTTGCTGCATGACCTCTATGTTTATCACTGGCAATCGCTTTCCCCAGTCTTCTGAGAGCGATATGATAATGCAGAAGCGAAGGATGCGTTGGCCCATGAGTCAACTTGGATATGTGGAGACTGGATAGCGCCAATATCGCATGGAGAAGGGGTGGATGTGAGAGTGACAACATGGGAACCGTATACGACCACACATTTTGAGGGCCATTAAGCCCCGCACCTGGAGTAAAAGCGACATTCGGATTTGGAGGATGTCGCTCAAACAACGACAAGCTGGGGCCTAGGACGTAAATGAAATGACAAAATATCTTGGCTGTAGTATGATTCATCAATGGGGAAGAAGTCATGGTAGGGTGATATGTCGTGAGGACGCCTGGGTCTGGCAAGAATGACCAAAGTGATATCCTATCATCCGGTAGGTGCCTAGAATACGGCTCAATAACTCTCGATATATGCGCCCTCGGACTTATCATCTCCTGTCCCGTAGGATCCATCATCATCTCATCCAAATCGCGGACCTCATAATCGTCCTCATCATCGTCATCTTCATCGTACATCTCGTCATGGTCGTCATCGTACGGAAGATCGGCTGGCGCTTGGTGCAGCTGGATGAACTCCGGGCCGACAAAGCGGGTGCCGCTGAAGCTCGGGTCAGGAATTGCGGCAATGGTCGCCGGACTGGAAGACGGCCCCGGCGACCCAGACGATGTCGCTACATACGGGTCAGCGTCGGGGAAACGACGGAATGCCTTGAACGTAAGTTTGGGCCCACAAATCAAGGAAAAAAAAGGCAGAAATTATCGGTAAATATAATCCAATATAAATATATTTAGCAAGTCAAAAGTAGAACCCCAAAAGAATTACCCCTCTACTAAGATACCAAACAGGTAGCCCAGAGATACGGTGCAAGGAGGGTAGAGGCACGGAAAGGACGCGCAGCTCACAGTACTACAAGTAACAAAGTGGCGACGTGCTCTCAAAGGAGAAATCCACACCAGACTGTTCCCAGAACGAATTCACACCGGAAGGAGACGAAACCAACGACAAATGCAAACACCGGCGTTTGCACCAGCTCCAACAAAGCTCAAGGGGGAGACCTACGAATAAGGTTTTCATTATTCCCGAACATCCCTCCAGGTTCCTGGACCGGCTGGTTGAATTGTTCTCCACCCGAGGCCATGGCATATTTCCGATCGAGAGGGGGGTTGAAAGGGCATGAGCTGGGGTTACTTGTGGCCGAGTGATCGGGGTGTGCATAAGGAGTGATTGGAGTATTAGTATACGCTCCAGAGCTTGATCCGGGACCAAATACAGAGGGCGTCGGCTCGGAATCTAGAGGAGTGCCGAACTGACGCCTGTCGCTACCCGTAGGTGGCCCAGAAAAGGCTGGAGTAGCCGCAGAATTCGGGGCATGTGAGTAGTACGGCATGTATTGCTGCGCACCTTGGTCGTGCCCTTGGACCACGGGGGCCTGCTGGGGTTGGTTATATAGGTCTTGTTGTTGGTATTGGCCTTGGTGCCCGAGAGCATCTCCCACAGGCGTAACAGGGCCTTGGTGACTTAGGCCATGGAACATCTGCTGATGTTGTTGTTGCATGTGCTGTTCTTCATACATATGCCTAAGATGAGGAGGCTTGTTCTGATCCAGCGGGACACTGGCCTCTAGTTGACGGTAGTTGACCGGTGGGGCGGGAGCAATTGGTTGCAATGCCGATCCCGATCCCGATCCTGGGACCGGGGCCGGTTGAATGGGATATGGCTGGATCAATCGTCGGTCCATTGGACCCCCTGCAGCTCCCACCATCCCTGGGCGATACATCCCATTCATACCGTCCTTGAAAACTACGCGTTGATTGTAGCCCTCGCATACTCGTTTAGATTTAATGCAGTTTGCACACGTTGGCCGTTCCTCTCCGCACTTTATGCGCCGCTTCCGGCAAGCTACAAACAAAAACCGAATGGGTCACTCGTTAACCACACATCCTCTTGCTTTGGGGTATATCTTATCCATCCATCTTGTGCTATCATAGAAAGAGTGAGAAGTGGTGTAGCATACTTAAGCAACCTGTTTTGGTTCTTTTCCGTGAGGCCTTTGCAACCGCGGCCGCACTCGATGGAGCTGCTTTGCTATTCCCGCCATCGCCACTGTCGGGCGGTGATACCGCTGGATTCTGGGCTGTTGAACTTGACGAGGTGGCGTCAGTTGCTTCGGGAGGAGAGTTCCCGTCGCCTGGTTGTTGCGGTTGTTCATGTTGATGTTGCTGGTCGGGGGAACCAGTTTCATCAGCCCCACTAGCAGCTGAATGACCTTGGGGTAACTGAGGCTCCATCATGAGGGATAGAGAAAAACTGCCAATCGAGGAGAAAAAGGAGGAAAGAAAAGAAACGCGATGGTGAATATCTCTGATATGGTAACCCAGACCGCAAGGGCCAGCTAATGTGATAATTGTATTTCGGAACGCAATATTGCGTATTGCGCAACAAGTCCTCTATCAGACGAGAAGCTGATGAGAAGAGTATACTCGAGTAAGGGAAGATTGTCGACACAAACTCTCCTGCCGTGGCCCTGAATGCTGCTGATCAGACGAGAAATAATCAGATAGGCGAGTTGAAGGTGGATATAAATCCTCTTTCCCGATTCGCCCGAGACAGATCTTTCCGGCACCTATGATTGTGACCTATCCTATCATGGCTTGTTAAAAAAACCCCTGCTTTGTACACCACACCACCCTTTCACCTCTGCAGACTGCTTGCGCACCTCAGCGTTTCTTCAGTAAGATTCAGCAGAGAAATAGAAACCACTAAAAAAGATGGTGATTTTCCCAGGGTGGAAAGGAGGAAATGTGGTGACACTACTATGAATACCCCTCCCTAAATATGGGAGACTGGACAACCCTTTCTTGTCGTGTGCACTGTGTGAGGAAGTACGTGGTTTTCAGAGGAACTATTGTACTGAGAGAGCAAAAGTGGAAGAAAAAAGATTCCACAAAGCCTAGACACCCTCAAAGCAGAAAGCAAGGGAGGATGAGGTTGTGGAACGGAGAACAAGCCGCGGAAGACGCATGAATCTCAAGCCCAGCAAGAAATTTTGATACACGGCTGGCACGGTCTGGACTACAAAATCCCAAGGAGGCAAAAGAAAAAGAGTAAGAACAGCGCTGATAAAAATCGCGAAAAAGAAATATTATTATAGTCTGCAGAAGAATGGGGGGGGTAAATGAGGCGGGGGCGAGAAAAGTGCAAAACGTGGGAAAGGGCAGTTTACCGTAACAGATGTGATCCCCTGTGAGAATCACAAAATAGGCACTCCATTGCTCTGCTAGGAAATGGAAAACATGCGAACAGGATTATCAAGAGGCGCAAAAAACGAGGAGGGGAGATGGGGTCCCAGAAGATAGCTGACGAGGGGGAAAACAACCTACTACAAGCACTTCTGCTGCGCTCAAGTTAAATCTACTCTTGCTCGAGTACAGTGCTCGAGCGCAGTACACCATCGACATCAGCAAAGTGCTCGAACTAACTGCAATGCACAACCACCACCTAACGGCATAAGTGAAGGCACAGTAGTATGAATGAGAGTGCAGTATGCTCTTGGATCATGAGAATTGATAAGTTGTTGACTGGGATATCCCCTAGAAAAAGCCTCATCACTGACAACTGCTTAGGACATTGATGGGATAACTACAAGCACTCGTACCGTGAGAGACCTGCGGTCGTGAGGCCCAGCCTGAGTTGGGTGAATGCCTCGGAAAAATATCGGCGCAAAGTTTTTTTTTTTTGTTAAATCCTTAGATCTATTCGTATATACGGGAGAATCCCAGCGGGCCCCCTAAGGTATGGCCTAGGAGACCCAAATAAGAAAATAAACTTAAGGCAACCTTTTATCTGAAACAAATAAACAATAACAATCTTATCAAAGTCATCAATCATGACCATCGCAGTAAAAACAATTTGTTCCCAAATTGGACCCGCTGGTAGAAGGAAAAGGTTCCAATCTAAGCGGAAAGTTAGCCACGTGTCTTGTGATAAAAGAAGAAAACTTTCCAACTAGCTCCCTTGTCTTTCCCTTATACTTGAATGCCGCGCAGATGAGCCATATAAACTCTGGCCTAGAACTTGTATTGGTAGCCACGGAATACGGGATTATGTCCCCCTCTCCGGGTGGACTACGCACAACACACACATTCCGAGGAAGAAACAGATCGGAGGTTAGGAGAGACACAAGCAAAGCGTTCTCTTCCCCTTTGAATCCTTAGCCAATGTCCCTTCCTGGGTGATGGATGGGTCCCCTCAGTCCAAGTGAGTACCGTACCGGTATGGCAGAGAACTTTTCTCTACCAGGCACCAAAGCTACTACCGGCAGTACTGTGCCCGAGTACACTACAACACTCTCCATTTATGGATCGAACCCCACTACGAGTACTGTACTTCTGTCGCAGCGGTCAGTCAGGAAAGTGAGTGTTGCTTTTTCCTTTGATACAACATGATCAAAACCCGGCACCTCGATTTTTTCTGAGCCGTCCCGCATCTCAAGACATCCTTGTCTGTGCGAGAATCTTGTGAAAAATGTGGGAGAAAAAGAAAAAAAAAGAGTTCCCGATATATCGCTTCAGCTGGATCTGTGAGGCGTCGCGCGCCGTCGGACTTGTCTTGATGGTACATATGCGTAGTGGCAACTTATCTGTTACCTAAGCAGGCCACACGGCATGATAACCCATCCAGTCCAAGTACCTAATGCCCCTAATGAGCAAGAAAGCTTGTGCAAGATGCCGTACTCGAGTACGATGCTACCATAATGTTTGGGTAACTGCAGGCTGCCGTTGCTGTTGCAGTTGCACTGTATCATTGCTGGTGCTAGCGGCAACCTCCGATGGGAGCACGCTACCGCATCGTGGCAACTATTCAAAGCAATCCAGTCAGAATTGGGATTATATTAACATTTGGTCCACTCGAGTAACCCGAAGCGTCTATTGTCTGGGTACGCTTGAGGGCGGTGCGACAGCTGGGCCCGGGAGCAGGTGTCGGCACGCTAACAACTGCCCAGCTCTTCACCTCATGACTAGTATGATATGACAATTAATTTAACTTCAGAGAGCAGTACGGCACCGTAGGTTAGTGGGTTGAGATGTCTTTGAAATGTGCGGCGTTCCCGGTGGTTCTAATTTCAAATGCCAACGACGTGCTACAGTGCCAATAATGCGCCAATACTGCTTCCGGTGCTACAACAGACACTGACAATTAATCCAGCATTCGCAAGCATAGAAAGACCTAATGCAGGCATTCCCTAAGTTACCGCTCCACTGACTGTACTAAGTTAGTTGCCAATGGCTCGATGTGTGCCACTTGCTCGAACAACTCCATGGTTGAGCATCTCAAAAGGAACCTTTCTTCAATCCCGTACGATCAAAAAAAGAAAACTCAATTCCTTGATCACCCGGCAAGTTCCAGGAAATCCTAGCTTTCAATGACCATTTAAAAAAACCATTTAATCTGTCAATTCTACCACAAAGACAGATTAGGAGTGGTGGTAAATGTAACTTCGAAAATAGAACAGATGAACTAGGCTATCTGACAGACAAGAAGTGGGGTACTATTTATTTGAGTTTACTGGAAATGATACCAGTAATACAGTAGGTGAATGCTGGTATCATAGAAGCACTTGAATGGAACCGTCGATTACCGCGTGCAAGACAAGGATTATTCTGCTGGCTAATCTAAATTAGCTATTCACTAACGCTCTGGAGGGTATTTGTGCTATCTAAGTGCTATATGAGAGGAATATGGCTGGGATAGGTGTAACGTTACAGGGCGTAAATATAAATTTATATGCCTTCGGGTTCCTCAGGACAGCAGAAGCCGATTACTATCAAATTGAATTGATCAATAAGGTTAAAGTACGGTAGTACGAATGACTAAATATAGAAATTCTTGCAGATGAGGGGCTGGCAGAGGAAATTTTTGGGCAGCGTGCAATACTGCTATGATACGGTACTCGAGTGTTTTTCTTGTGCTCAGAATTTCTCCGCATCGGGTCGCTAGTCGGATCTCCCATCTGCCATCGTTCAGAGGCCCTAGCCCTCGGTCACTTTTAAGCCGGTGCAGTGTCACAGCCCCGCGCGAGACGCGGCTCGTGTCACATGGCAAGAAGAGGCTCTAATCCTAAACAGGAAATGTCTAACTTAAGTGTTCACCCAGAAAATTTTCCTTCGGAAGCAACCAGCATAGGCGTTGTGCGGATTATGATCTTCTACGACGCTTAGCCAACAAACCCCATCGTCACCAGTCAATCCCAATTATTGTTTTTTCTTAATTCGCCCTCTCCGTCTCCGTACCCATGTTTGCAGTCAGCGGATGGAATCTCGAGGCTGGGCCCAAGACTCAAGTCGATGAATCGGTCAAAAAGAAGCACAAATCAAAAACCTCCAAGTCTGCATCGAGCAGCAACGCTACTCCGATTGCGAACAAGAGATTACCGGCAAAGGAGATCCCCAAGCCTAAAGGAGAAAAACAGACTGTAGTGACTCCAGAGAATGTTCTCGCGCTATACGAGAAGATGATTGAGGGGAAGAAGCCAGCTAAGAAGTCGAAGGATCGGAAGAGGGGCAGGAAATCAGAAAGGAGGGATCCTTCGAAGGAACCACCGTTAGTCCTAGCAAAGAAACGGAGCAAACCGCATGACGAGGAAGACGGCAAAGGACTGATCTCCGAAAACGGTGGCCAAACCGTTCCTCCTAAAAAGCAGAAACAGACACGGGGAGCGATAAGGGATACAAGTACGGCGTCTACTACAGCTAATGCCGGGGCCCAGTCTGGCTTAGCCGATAAAACTCTGGGATTGGCCCCCATCTCTACCTTAACCCCCCTTCAGCAGAAGATGCGTCAGAAACTCTCTTCAGCCCGGTTCCGGCATATCAACGAAATTCTCTATACTACACCTTCCGGCTCCTCCCTTAATCTTTTCCACGAACAACCCGAAATGTACCAAGAATACCACATGGGCTTCAGGCGGCAAGTCGAGCTCTGGCCCGAAAATCCTGTTGATGTCTTCATCAAGCAGATACAGGAGCGAGGAAAAGTCAAATTTGAGCGAGGCCATAATAAAAAATGGAACTCCAGTGCGGGGGGGAACCCACTCCCTCTACCAAGAGATAAGGAAGAGGGGTGGTGTACAGTGGCTGATCTTGGATGCGGGGATGCCAAAATAGCAGCTACAATCAACCACCAGAAGCCTCGGGGCAAATCTAAAGTCAAAGTCCTTTCATACGACCTCCAAGCTAGTACCCCAGACGTAACTATCGCCGATATCGCACATCTACCCTTAGAGCCAGATTCGATAGACGTGGCCATCTTCTGCTTGGCACTTATGGGCACAAATTTCTTGGACTTTGTCGAGGAGGCACATCGGATCCTGAGATGGAGAGGTGAACTTTGGGTCGCCGAGATCAAGTCTAGGTTCAACCGCCCTAGTGTAAATGAGGCCGAAGATGATGTGGAGATGGAGGAAAGGCTGAAAAAGGGGGATGAGCCCTACAAACCATTTGTGGATGCGCTTTCCAAGCGCGGGTTTGTCCTCAGGGGCACAGTGGATGCGGGGAACAAGATGTTTGTGAGGATGGAATTTGTGAAAATGCAAGAAAAGGCGCAGAGGAGCGATGGAGGCGGCGACAGCTGGAAGCCCAAGGTGAAGAAGTTGAAGTTTGTCGAGAAAGATGAGGCTCGAGAAGACCAGATTTTGAAGCCTTGTGTATATAAATTGAGGTAGGATGGTTACTATGAGAACCTAACTTTGATGGTGGCATTGAATATGATCTCGATTGTTGGGAAATAGATATGTATAATAGTAGAAGCTGGCAATGCCAACCCCAGTGGCTGAATGTAGGGCCACACGGTTATTAAACGAGCGGACGGACAAAACTCATTTTCTTCAGGAAACAAGAAATTATGGTTGACTATAGGTACAAGAAATGGTAGCTTCTACTAGCTTTCTATATGATATCAGTAGCTACATCCTACTGCTATGGGGTGTAACTAATCCCCTCACAGAACTTACGATACCCCGCCAACATTAATTGCTTAGGAAAATAGATATGTGGGACATCACAAACAATCACTCGGGCCCACCAAACCTGCCAAGACAGGGGCAGAACCTAAAGTGAGACCAGCGGGATTAAAATTTCAGAAAAGTGGGCTCCTCACAGATGTTTCTACTGCCCTGAGAAAGCAAAAGCAAAAAAAACACACTTACAAGACCCCCAGATTCAACCCACCCGGAACAGCACGATATTTGAAATACCAATGATGTAATCTATGGAGAAAAACGTAGACGACACATTGAGTCACTCGGGTTATGATACACCGTATTAAAAGCCCTGGATCACCAAGTGGGGGTGACATGACATGTGGCGCAAAGAGCGGTGTAATGTTTTGTTCTTCTTCTGTGGGGTCAAGGTCTTTGCCGCCTTGTCGGTATGTGGGGGATTCGGTAGGCTGTGCAGATTTGCGGGTAAGGGGGACAGGGGGTTGGCCGAATGTCAGCGTAGGGGGGGGGGGCCGCCGATGGCTGGATGGATGGATACGGTACTGTGGTATGATATGGTGGGATTAAGGGTTACCGTATGTCTGTCGGACTGCCCCTCCTTAGCTCGGTGGCCTACCGGTATCGACCGTTCGAAGAGCGGGATTTTGCGCTTGCCGCTGAGGCAAGGGTCGGCGAGCTATTTTCCTTCACTAGAAATTAGGGCAGACGGAGGGTTTCGCTGCATACAGTGCCTCACACTAATTACACACACACGTAAATTCGACAAGCCAGGGACGGGCTCGATAGGCTTTTGAGCTCATCCTAAATCTCTCAAGTAAGTATTAATAAGTTGGGGGCAATGGATGCGATCCAAACGCTTGCAATGCACCAAAAAGACGTCTGGTGATAAGATATTCCCCCTTCCCCGGGACACTCGGGGGGCCGATCGGACTTAGCGAGTCATCCGCTCCGAAATCCCTTTACGAGTAAATAGCAAGGGTCCATAGATAGAACTGGCAAATCTGAGCGAGTAGATTGTCTATTACAGTATCTGCCGAAGCCCGGAATGAAGTGAGCAATGTGAATACCGGTACGGGGGGTGAGGCTGGTTCTTGTGTTTTATAGTTTCCAACTTCTACTTCGCTATGACTGAAAAGGGGAGTTGGAGTTGTGTCTCATGGCATTGCAGAGCCATGATAAATACATCCCCACTGCAGCATCTGTGGAGAGTCAGGTGTGCCAACACAGCGAGATCCGTGCCTGGTGCCGGAGGCATATCGCTCCGAACTCCATTGTCTTTACTCGTCCCAGGTAAGAAGTACGGTACTGTACTCGCACTAGTACCCGCAAACAGGGGGTCCGGTTTATATGGGCGCTCAGACAGCGATACGGACTAGTTCTGTGAATTGCAGCTAGAAGAATGGAATAAGGTTACTCAGACACGCACAGATCCTTTACTGTGTATTTTTTTTAAATCCCTGTTTGCGGGTGCTTCTTGCCGGGGACGAGTAGAGTGCTCGAGGCATTCCGCCCAACTTTCCCTCAAGCCAACAGCCGCCAGCCGAGTGATGGCATTGTAGATACTGTATTTAATTTCATTCCCTTCTGCCGCCGCGCAGGGTCAAATGGAAGCTTTGTTTGCACGTGAGGTGTGAACGTAGCGAATAGACAGACCGGCCAGAAAAAAAAAAGGGTAGCGGGTTATGTTGATAAAGGGAAAGGTTGGAGTGAAACAGGCGAGCCATCACTGGAACGTGAATGGATGATGAGAATACACCCGGGGTGAAAAGACACGCTGTTGCAACCAGGGCAGAATGCTCTGAGGGTTGGAAAATTTTGCGGAATATAGGTCTAGAGCCAAAACAAACTACCGCAGAGACTTTTAAACATCCAGCCCCAATAGATCGCTATGATATTAGCTCGAAAATAGGTTCACAAGGTGCCGGAGCCGTTGAAACACTTCGTATACCGGTAGTTCTCGGACATACCGTAACTCATTGTTGGTCTCCCATTGTAGCGGTACCTCGCCGAAGTGCAACAAAACCACACCGAGATATAATAGTATATAAAAAAAGAACCAACATGCGCAATTCGTGTTCGTTGTATTAATCTACCACTTCATGGACTCCCACCCAATTATATATTCAGATGGCCGAGAATCTAGGGGATATTTTGCTACTCACTCCATTCATGGACCTCGAAATCTCCTGCTCTGGAATCACTTGGGCAGAAGAACCTGGAGATTCGGTCCAAGCGCCTAGAATTTGTATGGCAGCTCATAGATGGATGGTTAATTCTAAGAATCTCTAAATCCCGGAAGCTTATAAAGGCTCTAAAATTGCGACTATTTTTCTCAAATCTCGACATGCTCATCACAACAGCAAAACGCTCTACTAAGAGAAAAATAGCCGCAACTGAACAACTCCTGGCTGCGCTGCAAACCTACGAAACGCGCGGCTTTTGTAGTAAAATGTATAACTGGAGCCGGATATGTCACCGGACTGTATAATATATGTGTTATATTTTCCTATTCTCCGGTCGTCGGGCGCGTTTCACACGCTGCTACTCCGCAAGTGTGCTAGGAACTAATTCCAAATTTGTATCCTAAGTCAGGATGTGCTAAAGGGGCCATTAAGGGTTTTCCCTACCGTTTATGTGCAGTATAGAATGGCCGGGTTGTGATGCCTTAGCGCTAGTTTTAGAGTTTTGGACCCGGTGTTGGGGGAATTCTCCAGGCCTAGTGGCAGGTGGGCTAGAGGACGAGTGATATTGCATGATCATTGGTCACCCGGAGTTTCAAATTTTGGAGCAACTGAGGTGGGTAAGGAGAGTTTGGGGGTGGGGCCTTCCTTCCTTTAAAGGCAAATACTTTATTTAATCATGTCACCTCTTGAGTTATTATTATGAAACGGGGACATGCGCAACTCTTAACTTGAGAACCCATCAGACAGCTGGGTAGGGTTGGTTTTTTTGTCAGCGAGTTCTGGCTCCTCAGCTGAGTTGCCAATGGCCCTGCAGGTACTCTGACAGCATATATTGATTGGAAAGAGTATTTTCTGTACAATCATCTTATAGGGCAGATTGCAGGAGTATGCTGCTAAGGGAATTATAGAGATTGAAAAGGGTTCAAGCTTTGTTTAGAGTGAGAGTGTTATCCTGGGAAGTGTTTCCTTTGGCCTCATTAAAAGCTTTATCTATACGATGCAAGCAGGTAGCATAGTTGGCCCTTGTGCAGTATAATGCGAAACATACTCGAGTGAGCAAGGAGAGCCAGAGGTTGAGGATCCGCCTAGTGACCCTACTTTCAGCATGAGCGGTATCCCGGCGATAACTTGGACTTAATCCCTCACAACTTTATCAGTTATAGCGAAGCTTCAATACCCGTGGTGGGGCGTGTTAGTCCTAGTCCTCTGTCGCTTCGGGGCTGAGTCGAGCACATTGAAAACTATGTTGGAACAATGGGTAACAATGGGTGGCTGCCTGAGTAATGACTGAGCGTCAAGGAGAAAATTCTCTACACTTGGGTAAGGTTGGGATGCGCGTCTTGGCGGGGATCTTGTTTCGTAGCGTTTGATTTACCGCGGCTCTAAGTCCCCTTCCTCAGACGCCGTGCTCAATTATTCTTCCGCTTTCAATCAAGATTGTTAAGCATTGGTTTTAAGCGTTGACTCTTGCATCAATCGAAAAGCGGCCAGACGCTACAAGTGACTTCCCTCAACCCAAGGGAGCTTTGTTTATGTTTGGGGAAGAGGGGTGTTTCCTGATTGGCGGGCAATGGAACTCTGCTATCTCTCGATGACCCGGATACGAGTACTGTACCTCGCTGCCACATACTTAGGGTGAGATTAAATGTTCGGAAGCGGCAGCCGCCAACTGCCAACTCGACGGCTGAGAGAATAACTCTGAAGATATGATACTACAAAAATCACAAAGTAATTCCGGGTGGTAGAGGAGATCCGAATACACTCAGCAGAAAGGTTTCGGAGTTTTTATTCCGGTGTCTAGTCTGCTGTTGCCGGCCTAGCCGTCGGTCGCCAGTTCCAGACACTTAATCTCATCCCCAAGTGTGAACCTACATGTGCTTAAAATAAGTTATGGTATTGTCCCTAGACAAAATTAACCGCTCACTAGGTAAGAGGAAAAACTTCGGCCATGACAACGCCACTCCCGCACCAACCCCGCTATAATGAAAACCAATAAAATACAAATTATAAATGTAAATACATAGTAGAATATGTAGAAATTGATCTAGAGAAATTTCTTCAAGTGGTGTTGGAAGTGCGAGGTGATAAGGAGAGCTGCGTCGTCATCGATCGTTGGGGCGCGGTTAATTTTTTCTACGGTACTCGAGTATTGACCATACATACAACCTAGCAAGACAACATATGGGGCAAAGAGTGGATACCTTGACATACTCAAGTAAATGCGGAAGAAACTGGTTCTTCCTTCTTTTCCCCCTCTCCTTGCTGCTATGTAGGCGACAATTCTTGATTTGGGCTCATTGTTGGCTTTGGGGTTAGTGCTCACAAACTAATATTGTTGTTTTAGTTTTGGCTCGTTGTCACATTGAAGGCCTATGTGCCATACCGGTATGGTAGCTTATTTTAAGCGCGAGTATGTGAGTTCCGGGTCTCATTAGACCAAAACTTGGGCAGATTCTCCGGATGTTAGCCGCCTGGGTGCCGGGATACTATCATAGTGTCAGGGCGCAACTCCGCTGTATGATGGTAACTGGAATAACAGAAACTCATGTCAAGACGTCTAGAATTCCCCTCTTTGGATTGAAGGGGGACAATCGGAGCGGAAGAAACCGACTTTCAGTCCTCCGCTGGGACAAGTGAAAGGAAAAAAGGCAACGGGCTTTACTCAGGGAGGCAACCCCAATTTCCTAGCGCGAGGTCTAATTATTCCGGTTTCTACGGTGCGAGTACTCGAGTACATGCCAGGGGAGATGTTTTCGTGCAAGACAGGGATTATTTTGCGGGCTAAACTTAAATTAACTTCTCAGCAACTTTCTGGTCTGGGTGCACTCTACTGGTGCTCGAGTACCAGTACTGTACCGTACAGTACTGCGGTGGTACGCCTGAATTCTTGGCATCCCTAGCTATCACTCACCACCCAATTCGATCCCCACCGGTAGCCTATCTAAGATGCGGAATTTCATGAATGAGTCGACTCGATGTAGGTATGCGGGCTAAGAGCCTCTTGAAAAGGGAGGCTATTTCCATAACAGATTCCTGACTGATACGGTGCCGACATATGAAATTTATTGGGTTGTCGATATCTTGCCTGAACCAATATCAAATCTCTTGCCTATTGGTGTCTGCCTTGGAATTGACAACAATCTCTTCAATTTCTTGAATGCAAACTCAAGCTATATCATTGGAAACACAATTGTGTTGATCCTGGCAGAGTTAGGAGGCATGATGAGAAGTTCAGACAGAGAGCCTCCAAGCACCGCAGTAGAATTTAGGCCTCCCGTTCAAACGGCAGCCTGAAACAGGCTGCACTGCGCCGCACATCCCCGATCCATACCTATTGGAAGATGGCAACTGAGCATACTCAGGAATATGATAATACGCTGGACATTCAGGCCATTTCAAACTGTTATTGCACCAATAATATTGCCCAATTGGGCGAATAGACACCTCAGTGGCCATGCTTCGGGAGCGGTACAGAAGTAAGGGGGTGACAATTCCACAGTGACCTTTCCCTATGGGTTCGTTTTAGGATATATACAGTACTTAGGTACAGTGGCTGATAGGTAACTGATCGCTGCGGGTTTATCAGCGGGGCCCTTTATCAGCTTGGGAGTTTGTGTATATGCTATCATAGTCCCCGCCTCCCCCCGCCTTGTTCTTTCCCCCTACTTGCCTTCAACCGGAGATTCTGCAATAGTGCTATTCTTCAACCCGGATTGACCCGCAAACACTATTATCATTCCTCTTCCCTCTCGCGAAGATTAATTCATTTCGTTCGGAGCTCTTTTGCACTCAGAACCTTGCTTTTGACCTCTAGGTGCATCTTGGATACCGGTATAGCACCCCCGCCAGGTAATTCCCTAGCCTTTTCTTCAGACTCAGGGTCCTTAGCACATGGAATGTAATTAACAGCCCTCCAGAAAAGCGGGTATTATAGCCATCCTTCGATAAATCGGCTGCTTAGGGAAGTGCGCCTTAATTTTTATAAGCGCTCAACAAACCTGCTATAACGATGAGTTTCACAAACCAAAGGTTTATCCCTATTGCCTCCTAAGTCGCTTCCCAAGTTTTACTGACAATAGAACTATGGTGGATATAGTGGTGTTTGTCGATACTTTGCGAGCAGTGGGAAATGTCGCTTTGGAGGTAGTTGCAAATTCTCCCACGATAACGATTCGTCCTCCTCTTCCGCCCCGGCCAAGGCAAAGCCCGCTTGCCAATTCTTCCAAAAGTACGGCCGATGCAAGTACGGCGATGAATGCAAATATTCTCATGACCCCAATCTTCCGAAAATTGTCGAAGACCCGTCTAGTGCAGAGTCCCTTTATCGTGGATGGAGCCAGTTGCTCGGAAGAAGAAGGGGCTATGGGGGCGTGCAGGCCTCCCCCCATCTGATGAGTGACCAAATGGAGAAGTTTCTTTTAGATGCACTGCAAATCCTCGAAATTGGGACTACAGGAACCATCCAACAATTGATTAGAGACCTCGGCTCTGAAGAAGGGCTTCGGCGAATAGCTCAGATCGTTGAGACCACTTTCGCACCCGGTTATTCGCTCCAAGGACTCTCGTTCAAGAAACACGCCATCCCATTTTTGAAGGTTATGGCCCACGACTCAATGCGGAATTCGTTGATTCTCGAGAGAGAAGTGGGGACTATTTTTAACTTCATTTACGGCCCAAATGGCCGAAGAGGTACCCAATTTTTTCGACGAGTTGCAGATAATCTGCCGGAGTTATCCGGAACGAGTGATCAAGCCGACTTCGAGAGTGCATTTTCTGCCGCAACATCGACGCTGTTTAATACCCTGAATATGAATCAAAGTGCATCAGTTCAGGAAGAGTTCAAGCCGATCGTTGACGCCATAAGCGCATGCGCCACGAAGGACGGTTCTGACACTATATTTAATTATGCGTTTCGCTCTTCTCAAGACGAGCTTAATCGGATCAGGGCCCTTCTCAATATGGGCGATGCAATCCCACGATCGGGGGGTACAGCGCCATTGCGATTCGCAAAGAATCCTAGGTTGCAGTATCAGACGCAGGTAGACTTTCCAGGTGAATTATCCCTCGAGGGCCCAAGACACGATAACGACCACTCAGATATCTCCAAAATTTGTATTTTACCATCGGCAGAAGAGATAATATCTCACCGGAATGAATTTCTTCCCCAAAGGTCATTGGATAGCCCTCATCACCTGGAGGGTATTTCGCGAGTCTTAGATTTTCAATTCCGATTGCTCAGAGAGGATACCTCTGGCCAAATCCGGGAAGCTGTGCGAGTGATCCACGAGGATTGGCAAGAACTTATGGAGACCGAGAAAAAGGGAAAGAAGGATAAGGGGCGCAAATCTGGAGTCCATACGTTGTTCTATAGGAACGCACAAATTGAAGAGGCAGAATTCAGTGCTAGGGAAGGACTTGTTCTCACAATGACTTTCGACCAACCAAGCCGAGTGACAAAACTCTCGAACGCAGCACGCCTTGAGTGGTGGAATAGGTCAAAATACATGGCTATTGGCTCCCTCCTATGTCTGGTGGATAGCTCGAAGAGAAGCACTTTCTTGGTAGTTTGTCAAAGGGATGTAAAGAAAGCTAAGCCGAGGCAACTCTTCAGCACGGGACGCGATGAGACTGTTTGGGACCTTGCTTCCAATCCCGAAAGGTGTATGGTTAAGTTTCGCTTTGCCGAGTCGATTTCACAAAACGATATCGTCAATATTTTCAATTCAGTCGCAGGATTCGGGAATGCTGATACCACCAGAGCCCTGGTTGAGTTTCCGGGATTACTTTTCGCCTCCTTTGATCCAGTTCTAAAAACCTTGCAGCAGCTATCAAAGAGCGCAAGTCTCCCATTTCAAAAGTGGCTTGCCCCGTCACCCGTTTATCACTACTCTCCGGACCCCAAGTCTGAGTACACACTTGTCCCGCCTCCCCTATATATGACGAGGCCAGGAACAGAGCTAGATTTGAGTTGCATTACCCGTGGATACCCGTTGAAGTACTCAATAAATCGCCTTTTTAGGGTGGAGGAATTAGAAGCCCATACTACCCTTGACAAAGGCCAGTGTCAGGCAATGATTGCCAGTTTGAGTCAAGAGCTGTCGTTGATCCAAGGGCCGCCGGGAACAGGGAAGTCATATCTTGGGGTGCAGGTTATTAAGGTTTTGTTGGCAAACCGATTAAAGACCAAAATTGGTCCTATCATATGCGTGTATGGCCGCCTTTCCCGTTCACATCCTCGGAGACTATTGGTAGAACTAGAATCTGACTCTGACAACTACTAGTTGCTATACAAACCATGCTCTTGATCAATTTCTAAAGCATCTTATTGATGAAGGGATAACAGATATTGTTCGCATTGGATCCCGCTCCAAGCACGAAGAAATAGCACCCCTCTCATTGCAAAATGTCTGTCAGCTATCTCAAGGACCTACGGTAATCGAACGACGTGAGATTGGGAAAACCAGGCATCGCATCGAATATCTTGGCGCGGAGATGGACGATGTTCGCGTTCAGCTACTTAACCCGGACCGGACGAGCAGCTTGAAAAGGTATCTTGAGAATCATCAACCCAGGGCCTACGACATATTATTTGACGCTGAGGAGGATGAAGACGGATGGACAACTTTCAAAAGAAACACCCGAGGTGGAGATCATGGGGTCATTGAAAACTGGATTCGGCATGGAGACCCGTTTTACCCTTATTTTGCAAAAACCAATAGGCCAATCAATGAACTTTTGGGACTAAATATTCAACAGATGTCTTACGAGGAGAGATTGAAGCTCAAGCAATACTGGCTAGATGACATGAGAACCATTGCGAGCTCGGAACTTCTCCAGGGGGTTAACGAGCATACGGAATGCCGTGCACATCTCAGCAAGCAGTACCAAGAGAAGGAACGCCGATGCCTTTTGGCTAGTAAAGTTATTGGGGTAACCACCACAGGGTTCGCATCAAGATCAGAGCTTATCCGCTCCCTTACAACGAAAGTCTTGATGTGTGAAGAGGCTGCGGAGGTCCTGGAAGCCCACATCCTAAGTGCACTACTGCCCACGCTAGAGCAGACCATCCTCATTGGAGATCATCAACAGCTGCGGCCCCAGATCATGAACCACGACTTCTCCGTTGAAAATCCCCGGGGAGGGGCAAAATATGGGCTAAACACCTCGTTGTTTGAGCGTACAGCAGAACATGAAAGGTACGGAGGCAGGAAATTCCCTATCGCAGAGTTGGAGACACAAAGACGGATGCATCCATCAATTTCTGCCTTGATCAGGAACACACTTTACCCCAAACTGCAAGATCACCCCTCTATGCTCAAAAACCCTTCCGTCCCAGGCTTGGCGAAGCGGCTATTTTGGATGGATCATAGGCATCTCGAAGCAGGAGCAGACAAAATGGAATTGGTACAAACCTCTCACGCGAACGATTTTGAGGTCGATATGGTTGTTGGGCTAGTCAGACATCTGTCTCGACAAGGTGTGTACAAGAGTGGTGATATCGCAGTATTGACACCCTACTTGAGGCAGATGTTCAATCTAAAAAAGAAATTGGGCTCGGTTTTTGAAGTTGTAGTTGGAGACAGAGACCAGGAACAGCTCGATTTGGAGGAATCAAAGGAAGACGGGGATTTGGAACCAGACCCACCACTTACGAGGGAACGGGAAGTGAAAAAAGGAGACTTACTAAGCGAAGTAAGAGTTGCTACTGTGGATAATTTTCAAGTAAGTATAAGCAGCCCATTCGTCGAGACTTTATGGCTGAATTTTGTGAATCCATCAGGGGGAAGAGGCCAAGGTTGTGGTAATATCGCTAGTCAGAAGCAATGAGGCCAACAAATGTGGATTTTTGGGAACCTCGAATAGAATCAACGTTCTCCTAAGGTAAGTTCCATGCTATTAGGCTTGTAATCTGTCGCTAAATATATGGGTAGTCGTGCCCAACATGGGATGTACATTTTTGGCAATGCCGCAACTTGCAATGGGGTAAAAATGTGGTCGGATGTTATCAGTATGCTCGAACGAGAGGGCAACCTCGACGAGAAACTTCAGCTCTGCTGCCCTCGGCACCCAGATCCTCTGATAGATGTCAAGACACCTGAGGAATTTCATGTCTTCTCTCCCGAAGGCGGATGTATGCAGCGTTGCGAGTGGAGATTGGACTGCGGCCATCCATGCGTCAAAAAATGCCATTCGGATACACTTCATAGGAACACAGTGTGTATGGATAAGTGCGAGCGGATCTTTAAGCATTGCGATCATGCTTGCCCTAAACCATGTGGGGTTTCTTGTGGCAGCTGTGTCGTATCGGTACCTGGAGCCGTCTTGCCGTGTGGGCACATATCATCAACCCTGAAATGTTTCGAACTCCAAGACCTTGCAGCTGTCAAATGCAAGATAGTGGTCGGACGGACACTTCCCTTGTGCGGGCATGAGGTATCTCTAAAATGCCACATCAATGTCGACGGGTACAAATGCAACGAGCCATGTGGGGCAATGCTTCCTTGTGGCCACCAATGCACGACGAAATGCAGACAATGCACCAGGCGGATCGATCTTGACGATGGGCTACAGACTACTATTACAAACCATGGCACATGTAAGGTTGCCTGCGGAAGAAAATTCGCCAACTGTAAGCACAGTTGCAGTGTGCCTTGTCATGGTGGTGACACCTGTAAACCGTGCAATCAGCCCTGCGAGGTTATTTGCGCACATTCGCGTTGCGGGAAGAAATGCTCAGAGGCCTGTGCCCCGTGCGCTGAAGAATGTCGGTGGTCGTGCAAGCACCGAGGAGTTCGTTGTGAGATGCCATGCGCTGCTCCTTGCGATATTAACCCATGTTCCGAACGCTGCGACCTCCAGCTTACGTGTTCTCACCAATGCCCCTCTGTCTGCGGAGAAGAATGCCCATCAGAAAAATACTGCCAAGAATGCGGAAGTGACGAAATATTGGGCAGAGAGGTCGACCTGATCATGTTTGAGACCTACCGCAATATCAATCTGGACGAGGATCCAATCATCATTCCCAAATGCGGTCATTTCTATACCTTGGACACATATGATAGTCTTATGGACCTAAAAAGGGTGTATAGATTTAATATGTTTGGCAAAATCGTTGGTCCAAGACCGCTTGACGGGAGCGACGAACCGGCCGATGGAGATTCGGAGAAGGAAGAGTTGAAAATCAAAAATTGTCCGGATTGTAGAGCTCCACTCAGAGATATCCATCGATATAACCGCATCGTTAAATCTGCAAGCCTTGGTGAAACCACACGGCGCTTCTGCATCAGTAGCAATATTGAGCTTGTCGGATTATTCAACGAGGTTTCGAAAGCGGAGGATCTATCGGAGGCCAACCGGGGAGATTTTAAACGAGACCTGAGAACTAGACGTGCTGGTGACCCAAAAACCTCGACGGCACTAATGGATCGTGTGAACCGCAACACAGGCCTTGCCAGACGACTACAAGCCTATGTTTTGAAGGTTAAAGAGGAGGAGCAACCTTATGGCAAAGTTCGCCAACTAGTGCTCAACGCCGAAAGGCGCAAGGGCACACAAAGCAACTTTGTTGTCGATGGTTCGATGGTCCAATTCGGGTTCAGACTGAAAGGGCAATTGCTATTTTTCCAGTTGCGTTGGGCAGGTTTATGGGACAGGCACGAAATCAGCAGCGAACCGGCTCTCTCCGAAGGTCTCCGCAGAACACATAGAAAAGCAATCCTCGAGCAAGTGAAGAAAATGTGGATAGAATGCGGAACACTTGTCACCGAGTGCCAGGATGCAAAGATGGAAAAGCAGGAGTGCGAAGCGCGAATTTACCAGGCGCAGTTCTTCGCACTCTATCGGAACAAACTGACCAGTGAGAGCGAAACCAGGCCACTTGAAGTTGGAATGGCCAATCTCGGTCTTCATCATGCTGAACCTTTACCTCAGGAACCAAACCCTGAAGATCTCGGGCCGGAGAGCCTTGAGGGAATACGCGAATCCCTCGATCACTGCGAATATCTCTGCAAGAAACTCCCCGGCACTGTTGGCCCCCTACAAGATAGGGTCGCCCAGGCTCGTCGGTTGCTCAATGGGGGAGTATTCTATGCTCCTGTTAGTGCAGAGGAGAGGAGGCTTGTTCACTTGGCAATGAGCGCAGAATTTAGTAGCACGGGGAGATGGTACACCTGTCCCAATGGTCATCCGGTAAGTAAAGGATCGCAGCTATTATAGATTTGAGTGTAATCTAACTAATTACCAAAAAGTTCACAATTGGAAACTGTGGAATGGCCAATCAGGCAAGGCCTTGTCCAGAGTGCGGGGCAACAATTGGAGGAACAGGTTACCAACTTGCCCAAGGTGTTAGAAGTGCGGAGGAGTATGCAGTGTTCGATCTCGAACATATGAGATAAGGCTATACAATGTCATGCCGATTTATTACTTGATATGATTTACCCTTTACGTTTTTATTTCTTTTCAGTCAGATTTTCAATGCTGGTTCACATACAACTTTAACCATTAAAGCCAATAGTTTTTTCGTTTTTCTTTAGTTATTTCATGGCAATTATTTATATCAATAAAATGGTATAGTTTATTTCTCAACAAAGGAGAGGAGGTCATCCTGAGGTATCAGTTCATTGGCTAAGAATAGATTCAATCTGGACAGTTGGGAAACCTTCTAGGTCACCAATATCATATTATGTAAATATCAATCTCCCCAAGCCAGTGCAAAGACGGAGTGAGCCCAGGAGTGTTCTCAGTGTCAGAATAAAAGCAGAGCCACGCTATCCCTTGGGTGGTCTGAAAAGCTACCGGTGGAATTCGTTACCAGCACGCTGAGGCTAAGTTTGGGGGGCTGCGAGTTGTATCATACTTGAGTGCCTGGTCAGGAAATAGGATTTTTCGGGCTTTTCAGAGCTCAAATGACTCAGCCCTTGGGACCAGCTTGAGTATTCCCTCCACTCAAATTGCTCCAAAACAGCCCCGGCGTGCTGGAAACGGATGCTAGTGTCTCAAACCGCCCAAGGGATAGCTCTAAGAGTTTTTTCAAGTGTCAAAACGGCTATGATACTTGCTTTGTTGACCGGTGCCCCAGGAACTAGGGTGGCCCTGCCGTATGTAGTCAAAAAATCCCTTCTCTAGAAAGTGGGCAAAAAAACACGGCGAAAGCCCGGTCCCTCTCTCTCTTCTATGATAGAAAGAGACAAAATTGCCAGACCTTACCGAGAGAGGAATGCCCAACGGCAACACAAGGTTCAAGTATTCAAGTTTCCACAGCAGGTGGCCCCACAGTTGATGATCCATGGACAATCCTATTCAGACAAAACGGCCTGAAGATATCGCGACCTCAACCATACGCAGCCCTATAGTTCCAGTAGAATAAACCCAAGGATGGCTACCGTATTTCACTGCAGTGTTGGTAGCCGGTATCATAGCTCAACGCAAAGCGTTCGGGGAAAACCGCCAAAAGCTATGTGTGCTCCAGGCGGTAACATCATATGGCATGCCTCAATGGTCTAGTGGTATGATTCCTGCTTTGGGTTATTATGGTAGCAACATTTATGCAGGAGGTCTCCGGTTCAATCCCGGATTGAGGCCTTTTTTTTTTTAAACTACTCTCCTGACTTATTTGCAGGGCTTGCGGTCAAAGCGACTTCGCAATCCCGCCCGGTTTCTCGTCATCGGCTGAGCAAGGTCTAGGCTTGGGGGTATGTATGGTGGGGACATCTGTGGCCCGAGTACTTTGCCAAGCAAATATCACCCATCCTCAACCACCAAAGGATTTTTAACCACCAGTCCAATGAGAATTATGGCTCTATTAGGTGGTAGGGTAGGTGGCCCTCTCTCTATACATTAATTAAAAGAAAATAGAAATATCTCAAGTTTTCATAGAGATATTAGGGTTTAAAGGTGGGTCAAAATTTAGTAGGAGCAAGGGCAATGTCGTGAATGTCCGCCTGTTCCGGCTACAGATGTCCCCCACCATATTGAGGTGGGGGTGGGTGGTGGTGGGCTTTAATGTACCGGAATATCAAGGATCTGATATGTATGATGATGAGAGTGTAATATTAGCCAACCCCGCCCCACTGATCAAGTACCGTAAAAACTGAAATAGAAGATAAATGTGCTAGGAGGTCATTTTAAAGTGAGTCATGCCAAGAAGCCAGGTAGGTAACGTCAAATGAAATGGGGTAATCTGAGACATATCAAAAACTAAAAAT
>Ga0307509_10002656_pt1 | contig 28567 bp, 24 predicted proteins | sample 10_EM_MG_FD_202245 | JGI IMG/M metagenome (GOLD analysis project Ga0307509, IMG submission 202245) | Populus trichocarpa ectomycorrhiza microbial communities from riparian zone in the Pacific Northwest, United States - 10_EM | ecosystem: Host-associated > Plants > Roots > Unclassified | place...
GAGTATTTTGTTAATAATTTCCGGTACGAATCCGTCCTCAGGAGTCTTTTTTTTTTTTTTGTCTCAACTTGCCTAGTTTATTCTCATCGACTCTCTAATATCACATTTATTTTATTCTTCTTTTCATGCATCTTTTGGTGGTCGTAATATCTCTCCTATTTGACAAGCGACTTGGTTGTGCTGAAGTGGCCCGTTTCCCTGTCGTGACCCGCTTCGCGGTCGGATACGTTATTATTAACTTGGTTGTAAAGGCATTCTTGTAGGGTGAACTATTTGAGATATTTGAGCGTGAGGTAGGGACTCTGGCAGAGATTCAGCATGAATCTGAGCTCTTAGAAGCATGGAGAAAGAGAGGCCCATTAGGCAAACTTCAAAATATCGCAACCTGGATTCTCAGAAGCCCATAACGCCGGGAGCGCTTTGCAACAGTTGGTAAGCAACAACTGCCAGATTCGCCTGTTTTAGTACCACATGTTGGAAATGCAACACGCTGGCATAGTGATGTCAATGCTCTGGAGAGAGCATTTGTCCTCCGAGTTGGCCTTGATGGATTTGTGGCTCTGGCTGCCAAGGAAGAAAGACAACGTATCGGCAGGCGAAGAAAAACAAAGGATAATTACTCAGAAAATGACAATCAGCAAGATCCAGAGTATGTTTCAACAGATGAACTGACACTAGACGATTGGGAAGACGTCAAGGTTATTAGTACTATTCTTGAACCATTTAAGCGAGTTAGTTTATACCAGCAGGGTATGAGTACAAACAGGAATCGGGCAAACGGATATCTCGGACAAATTCTGCCGGCTATGGATAAGTTACTATCGCATCTAGAAGACGCCAAAAATCGCTATTCCGATCCAAATATATATAGTACCCATATGGCAACTTCGATTAGTCAGGCATGGAAAATCCTTGATAAGTATGGGATCCATATCCACCTATTGATTGGTGCTATATAAGTCCTTGGCATTGCTGGGCCGAACACAGCTGGGGTCACAGGAGCAGAAAATCCTTTGCCAAGGAGCCCCCTGGTCACCGTGTTCAGTTTATTCATGCCCGGGATGCCTACTGTTAGTTATTATTACTAACTCATATTTTGTTATCAGATACTACCAACTTGCAGACCATTCTAACATCTTGTATGCCGCCATAGAATTGGATCCCGAAATGCGTCTACAGTACTTCGAATACGAGTGGAATGATCCAAAAGAATGGATCCAACTGTTCAAAATGTGAATGTGGCACGATGAATTTTATGTGGATAATACTTCGCAAGTACGAGGGGGGTTGCGAGGGACGCATAGCAAGGAGGTGAAGAAGGGATTGATAGGAGTTCCGGTTCTTAATTCTTCTAAGCCAGGTGGGTGGTAGCACCTTATTTATAGAAAGGTGCAGGTCCATATGCACAAGAGAAATATAGGAAAAACAATGTAAGAAACATAAGTGCCAACATGTTTGACCCTGAAATCCAACCAAGTAAATCCCAAATAATGTGCATTAAAACAAAAGGGTGTAGAGCGATTATTAGAAATATCATGACCAAGAATGGTGCATAAGTGATGCATAAACAACCGTGAAATCCTGAACACTTGATTGGAAAGCAGATGTTAAATCCAGAGATATTATCCTGAAATAAACAATAAAACACCATAATATATATCTTAACTGTAGTAATGTAAGCAGTGGACAGGCGGAGCCGCAACACAAACTAAGTAAAAGCATACACGGTAGTGTGTTGAATATACATAGGAAATATACACAGAATTTCAACACTTCACCACATTATCTACAGCCCAATAAAGTCGCCATTCGCTGATGCGCAGCGTTGGCCAAGATTTTGGTGCATATATCAGCAAGCTTGTTAACCGATTCAACCTTAGCGAGAACGAACAAGTTATCTTCCATAGATTCGCGCGTGATGAAGTAGTCGACGGCGATATGCTTTGTTTTAACAGTGCTCAGATGGTTGACAGCCAAGAAATTTGCACAGGTATTATCAGCCTGCATAGAGATCGGAACATGAAGGTGAAGGTCCGTGAGGCCTTTCAGAAGCCATCAAATATGGCGGGTACCGTAGGACATGGCAACGAATTGTGCTTCCGTAGTTGATTTGCCGACAGAGGCTTGTTTCTCTGAGAGCCAGGAGACACAACAGTTATTGAATAGAACAATGTAACCGGAGGTGGATCTTCTGGTATCGTGACAGCCTGCAAAGTCAGCGTCAACACAAAGATCGATAGCGTTCGTTGTTGTGTACACGTAAAAGAGACCAAGGTTTCACGTTCCGTTCACATATCAAAAGACGTGTTTAGCAGCCTTTATAGGTTCGTCAGTTGGGCAAGAAGAAAATTGCCCAAGAAGTGAGATTGTATACGCTAGATCGGGTGTTGTGCCAGTAACGAGGTACATGAGGGAACCTATCATTGATTGGTATGTGGTAACTTGCTCTTTCGGTTGTTCCGTAATCCCTTTCCTAAGTGTAATGCCTTTTGGTAAGGGGATGGATACCGTTTTCGAGTTTGCTATTCCAAATCGAGAGAGGATGGTAGTGACGTATCGTTCCTGGGTAAGAGCAATACCATATGATGTATACCGAATATGTAGGCCGAGTAGAAATCAGGCTTCCCCGAGGTCTGAGATCTCAAATGCCGTTTTCAGGTCTTTGATGAGTGTGGTCAGGTGGGGGCTATCGGTTGAAAATATTGCAATGTCGTCCACATAAAGCGATATGAAGCTTTCAAACTTGTTGTGGATAAAGATGCAGGGGTCTTGGTGTAATGTGGTAAAATCTTTGGAGGTCAAGAATATAGCGAAGAGACCATACAATTCGTTCACAGATTGCTTCAGTCCATATATGCATCGGTTAAGTTTCCATACTTTGTCTCCGTCACTTAATCCGGGTGATGGTCGCATGTAAACTTCCTCTTTCAATTTACCATAAAGGAAGGCAGATTTGAGGTCCAACTGTCGCGGTCGCCTCTTGTTTCTAGCGCATATCACAATCAGTAGTCTGAGTGATTCTTACCGAATAACTGGGCCAAATGTGTCTTTGAAGTCGAAGCCAGGAGCTTGAGAAAATCCTTGCGCAAAGGCTCTCGCTCGAAATCTTTCCAATGTACCGCCTGCATTCTTTGTGGTTTTGAATACACCCTTAGTTCTGACAATGTTCTGTCTTATTGGTTTATTGACAACCCCAAGGTTCTATTCTTCTTTTGTGCAATAATCTCATCGTTCATGGCCGAGGTCCATTCTCCCTTAAGCGAGCCATTTACAGCTTTGCGATAGGTAGTGGGGTCCTCATCCTGTATCTCACTAGTAGCATGTTGTACTCGGTGTCCAAGTTGCATTTTGTCGCTGATTGACGATTGTGTTGAGATTCTTCCAGAACACCGGGATTGTCCAGGTATTTCCGCAGTAGGGTCAACAGGTGCTGGTAGCATATCCAGTGGTTGTTCCTCAGGCAACGCCGGCAGTGGGGTAGCTAGAGGCTCGTGATGATTCTGCAAATTTGGTTTATGGTAACGAAAGTTCCTTAGATGTTTGTGGGTTAAATTCACACTTCCGGTCCTGGTCCGCTTCCTTTTCAACCTTAATGGTAGATAATGGACGGGATAGGGGGTAGACAGTAGTATAAGTTTTCTCGGCAAGTAAAGGTTCCATGGTAGTTGTTCCAAGTGATTCTATCATCTTGGTTGTCCAATGGATTTGTCGATTTTCAGTGACTTTATGCTGCGAAGGGATGTAGATCCTATATATTTTATCAGAAGAGGTATAACCGATAAGATATCCTTCAATAGCCCGCGGTATTACATCAGCAAAAAAATGGTTTGCTCCGGACGGATAGGCATTGAGTCTGGACGCAGGAACTCGGTCTGAAGCATCCTGACCGCCCAGCCCGCTCTCAGATGGCCCCAGCCCAAAGGTTGCATCCTAGTCCGTTGGGTGCAATACAACCCGCATCCTGTCCGCCCAGTGCACCTGGATGGTCCATTTCACACCCAAATCTTGCGAAGACCACCAAGGTAAGTGACTCATAGGTGTCTGCATTGGGGTACTCGCCCTGCCCCTCATGGTCTCTACTTATAACAGCCAACTTTATCACCAGGTAAAGGCTATTAAGACGAAAAAGGATCTAAACACAGGATGACTAACCATCTATTGTCCCAGTAACGACCCAAAACATACCCCTTATTTGATCACAGCTAACAACATGCGCAAAAGCCTGAGGTTTCTAAGTTTTTGCACACCTCGTAGCAGGCTTCATGATCAAATCAGTAGAACTATTGAATATTATCAACCTTCGGAGAGAGGCATGCACTTCCATCCAGGTTGATACTATTCATTACCCCTAAGCGAGCGGATTGCAATGAGGCCCTTCCTGACTCTAGCGGATTCCAATAAGGCCCTTCCTGACTCTAGCGGATTGCAATGAGGCCCTGCCTAACTCTAGCAAACATCAGCCAGTGCCCGGTAAGGTATCAGCCTTTTGCTTCCTGCTGGCCTCTATAGCCATGCGGATGCTGCGAGGCCTATACCATTCGATTCCCCTTGGTGAGCGGACTCCAATGAGGCCCTCCTCGACTCTGGGAACATCTGCCCCCTGAGATATCAGCCTTTTTCATCCTGCGGACCTCTATAGCCATGCAGACACTTCGAAACCTATACCATTCGATTCCCCTTGACTGGTGGATTCCAAAGCACCCTGTCCCAATGCTGTCCAACCACTGGGTGCAGGGTTATTCAAACATTTGTACTTGGGTTCGGCGGGCAAGTACTTTGAAAATGTTGGCGACTGTGTGCTACAGGCATGCGGATGGTTCGGGGCATATATCATGCCATTCCCCTCGGCAAGCGGACTCCAATGAGACTGTTCCCGACTCTGGCGGACATCTACCCCCTGAGATATCTCCCTTTCTCCCTCTGCTGACATCTATAGCCATGCGCACGGCTCGAAACATACCCCATTCGATTCCTCTCAACCGGCCGACTCCAACGCACCCTGTCCCGATGCTGTCCGACTGCTGGTTGAAGGGGTATCCAAACATTTATCCTTGAGTTCCCCGGGCAAGTACTTTCAAATTGTGGGCTACTGAGTGCTACAGGCATGCGGACACTTCGAAATCTATACCATTCGGTTCCCCTCGGCGAGCGGACTCCAATGAGAGCCTTCCGGACTCTGGCGGTCATCCGCGCGCTGTGATATCACCCTTTTTTCATCCCGCTAGCCTCTATAGCCATGCGGACGCTTCGAAACCTATACCATTCGATTCCCCTCGACCGGCGGATTGTAACGCACCCTGTCTCAATGCTGTCCGACCGCTGGTTGAAGGGTTATCCAAACATTTGGACTTGAGTTCCACGGGCAAGTACTTTCAAAATGTTCGCTACTGAGTGCTACAGGCATGCGGACGCTTCAAGACATATACCATTGAATTCCACTCGGCGAGCGGACTCCGGGGAGACCCTTCCCGACATGGCGGGACATCTCCCCCCTGAGATAGCTGCTCTTTTCATCCTGCTGACCTCTATAGCCATGCGGACGCTCCGAAACCTATACCATTCGATTCCCCTCGGTGAGCAGACTCCAATGAGACCCTTCCTGACCCTGGCAGACATCTGCCCATTGAGGTATCTGCCTTTTTCACCCTGCTGCCCTCTATAGCTATGTGGATGCTTCAAGAGCTATATCATTCAATTCCCCTCACCGAGCGGAATCCAATGCACTCTATCCGGATACTGTCCGACCGCTGGTTTAAGTGTTATCCACACTTTTGTACTTTAGTTCTCGGGGCAAGTCCTTCACCTTGTTAGCTACCGAGTGCTACTGTTTTCTAGACTAGCTTTAATAAATGTATTCCTATTTTAGTATCTAAATGACTCAAATAAGTAAACATGAGTAATACTGGATGGATCTTTCCGGACAATTTGGATATTCTCCACAGTTTTCAGTAACTTATTCAAAGTCCTCGAAGGTAGAGTTGTTGACTTAGGAGGTATCCGATGATTGCCAATTATACATGAGTACTTCCACTATGCTACTATCCTATCGGATTGCCTCCAGAGAACGTTTCTGCGTCCGGTACCTTCTGAGTCGTTGGTTGCCTCCGGTGCCTCCGGGCGGCATGGACCCCTGTCTATAAGCACCCAATAAAAGACCACACACCCAGGACACGAGTTTACGTTCTAAGCGCCTAGACCACCGGACGCACAGGGAGCACGGGGTGCATCCGCGTATAACCTGTTTTTTTGCTGATGTGGTTTCGTTCCAGGTTGATGTTTCCACTCTGGTAAATGAACGAAGCATTTGGTCCCGTATGGGCGGAGTGCGTAGATTGACGGTTTCTTGTAGTAGAGAGATTCATAGGGCGTCCATTTTCCTATGGATCGGTTAGGGAGTCTGTTTCGAAGATAGATGGCAGTTGCGATAGCTGCAGCCCATAATGCTAAGGGTAAGCCTGTCAACAAAGAGCGAGCAGTAGTGATAATTGTTTGATTGTATCGTTCAGCAACACCATTTGATTCATGTGAATAAGGGGGAGAGAGGTCGTGTACTATGCCTTGCTTGTATAACAATGTTAACATGGCAGCATTGAGGTATTCTCCTCCATTATGTGTTCTGAATCTTTTGATTATGGTGTTATCTTGAGTGTGGCGAGAATAGATGCACCTGGTGAATACGGTAACCATGTTAGATTTGGTATGGATGGGATATATCCAAGCGTATCTCGTGCAGTCCTCTATGAAGGTAACATAATAGTTGGATTTGCTGAAGGATACTTTCGAGAATTTTCCGCTAAGCTCGGAGTAAATTAATTTGAACGGTACACCTCAGCCTATATGGGTAATTGATGTAGACTTTCGCTTTCTGCTTTTGGATGTGATACATGTTTCACATTACCAGTCTTTCGCAACTCAGGGGTGGTTGGTAGCGTCGGAGTAGTTGTTGCTTTTGAGATAGTCAGGTGAGGGATGTCCCAGGGCTTAGTCCCACTGTTGGTAACTCATCTTCTTTGCCGACTCTTTCTCTTCTTGCACAATATAGTCTTGTCCGTCAAGCTTTCCCCAGATAACCTCTGTTTTATTTTCCCTAACAATATACATATCTTTACCAGAACTAGCCAAAGAAAATCTCTCCCCCAAAGAAACAATTGCGCGCCAGGACAACAAACTGCAAGAACCTAAACTAGGAACCTAAAGAATACGTTCAAGGTATATAGAGGAAACATGACCAATAGATGTTTTGGCCAAGATGACGACTGTTCCACGGCCAGATGTCTCTATCACAGAGTCATCGCCTAACCCCACGGTGCCTTTCAAGGTCTCGAAGTTTATAAAAAGGTCTAAGTTGTTTGTCATGTGTGAGCTTGCGCCTGTGTCTATAACCGATCGGGGATAGAAGGAGATTTTGGTAGTGGTTCAGACGGAGGATAAAGTACTAACCATTTCAGGAGTTTCTTCCTTTCCGATCTTTCCAGCATTAAAGGTCTTTTTTTCTTTATTATTCCCCAGATTGGCGGCCTTGAGTTTTACACACTCATTTCAGGTATGGCCATCGCTGCAAGCCGTTGGGTAGTCCTTTTTGTAGGAGGAGCATTCCTTGGGTAAGGCCGTTGGTCGCTTGCGGGAGAATTCTCTTCGTGGTTCCTTTTCTTTTCCTTTGACATCAGCGGTTTTATACACTTTGTTATCCGCAGGGTTAACAGCGGTAGCAATTTTCAAGTCCATCAGTTTATTATAGACGTGATCGTAGGTAAGGTGCTCCTTAGTTTGGAGGTTATCAATGATATTATTCCTTGATTCCAGAAGAGAACGGACGAGGATGGCTGCTTTGGCCTCAGGTGACTCGAACACAGTTTGAAAGACAAACAGTAGGCTGTATGGATCAGTAGAGGAGGCAGTGGAGCATTGCAGGTGTAATCGATTCCATAAGGTATCGTACTTATTGATATGATCGGAAAGCTGATCCAATGTATTGTACTTGGTATCAAAAACAGAATTCTGTTGGTCGACGAAAGATAAAGTGTTTTCTCTAGCAAATTTCTCCTCGAGACCTGTCCATACTTTTAGCAGGGGTTTTATGGGTAGCGAGGCGGATGAGCCATTGAGACTCTACTGTTTGGATGAAGTATGTCGTGGCATACTGGTAGCGATCGATAAAGTTATCATCCTCGTCTTCGGCGTAATTATCAATTGTTTCTTCACCTAACACAATATTTCAACAGTTAAAAGGTTCAAAAACCTGTTGAGAAATGTCTCTCCAAGCATGGTAGTTTTCGCTCCCGGTAAGCTTTGGGATGGAGGTTAGTTGTAGTTGGGAGCGACCGAGTTCTTGGAACTTTGATTGTGTTTGTCGGGGGCCAGAGTAGATCTTTTCCCGGCTGGAGGTGGAGGTGAGGTTTCACGCGATTTGGAACCAGAACGAGCAGGACGACAGGAGGATTGACCAGCAGCTGTGGTAGAACGCGTTGCAGAACCAGAGGCCACTCTAACAGTATCTTCGGTTTCTGACTCAGAGGCGCGAAGTTGTCTTCTAGATGCTGTACCAGTCATTTTGGTGATGTTTAGGTGTGCAAAATCCTCGAAAAAAGTGATAGGGACCTGTCTCAGCACTTCTCTCAGTCTTTTAGTATTTTCTGAACACAATATAGCTGGTTCCTAATCCACAACCTCATACAAAGGAAGTTCCCTTCCCAGCACAAAGCAGGATAGAATTAAGTCATATATGTACTGAACAGTGGATCTCTCGACGTGCGATCTAATCTTATCCAAATGTCCTGACATGAAATATCACTCATATTTGCGCTCAGATAAATTGGGGGGGTTACCCATATATGTTGTGGTGTCACCTACACCTAGCTTGGCAGTAACAACTTTTCATAAAGAAAATTCTTTCACCTGCCTGCTTCTCTCCCACCCACAACCACATCCCCCTTCTCCTTTCCCCCACATCCATTTTACCTCACGCTTCCAGTATACCACATACAAACACAATTATACTATTCAAATAATTCTATCGTCCATGTGTCATGTATTTTCCCCTCCAGTTGACTCATATGCCTGCTAACATATTGGCAGCAACCTCTGTTTTATAAAGAAAAGTTTTTTCACCCGCTTGCTTCTCTCCCACCCACAACCACATCCCGCTTCTCCTTTCCACCACATTCCTTTTACATCACGCTTCTGCTATAACGTATAAAACTACAATTATCCAATTTTAATAATTCTATCCATCTGTCATGTATTTTCCCCTCCAGTTGACTCACATGCCTGCTAACATAGTGGCAGCAACCACTCTTCCATAAACAAAATTCTTTCACCCACTTACTTCTCTCCCACCGACAACCACATCCCACATCTCCTTCCCACCGCATCCCTTGTACATCACGCTTTCGCTATAATGCTCAAAACTACAATTTTCCCATTTCAATAATTCTATCGTCCATGTATCATATTATTTCCCCTCGAGTTGACTCGCATGCCTGCTAACATAGTGGCAGCAACCACTCTTCTACAAAGAAACTTCTTTCACCCTTTTACTTCTCTCCCACCCATAACCATATTCCGCTTCTTCTCCCCTCCACATCCCTTTTACCTCACGCTTCCACTATACTGCATACTACCACAATTATACAATTCAAATAATTCTATCGACCATCTGTCATCTATTTTCCCATCCACTTGACTTGCATGCCTGCTAACATATCGGCAGCAACCGCTCTTCCCTAAAGAAAATTCTTTCACCAGCTTGCTTCTCTCCCACCTATAACCATATCCTGTATCTTCTCCCCTCCATCTCTCTTTTACATCAAGCTTTGGCTATCAGGCATAAAACTACAATTATCCCATTTCAATATTACTATCATCCATGTGGGATGTATTTTCCCCTCCAATTTACTCCCATGCCTGCCAACAAAATGGAAAGTATGTTCTCTTTATTCACCTCTCCCTGTTATTTTCTTACAAAACCATTTACATGGACCCAATAGTGGCTTTCTTTCTAAAGGCGAATTCCTTCCTGTTAGTTTGACAATTCTTGCCCCACTATCTCATACTCCCTTCTACTGCATTTTCTTTCATATCCTTATTACTGCCTTGCTCAAGTGGCTACCATACCCTCCACCCAAACGACACCACACCTATACATAGGGCTGCCAGGGGTATAAGTAGGTAGAGTACCAAATGTTAAAAATTCAGTGTGGGATAAGTCATCTATAGTGAGGTAGCACGGTTTCGACTCTGTATTCCACATCCAAGGTGAGGACCAAGTGTAGCTCACTCTGAGCGTAAATGAGACTCTTTTCCGCCTTTAAGGCAGCTCTTGTCAGAGGCTGAACAGCCTCCTCTATTCCGCGTATGTAAGGAAGCTCTCTCCCGAGTATAATTGACTGCTCATTTCTGAGTGCTTACCGGAATCTCTTTGCTGAGCATAACTGGAGGCTCATTTCTAAGTCTAACGAGAATTATATACACCCAGTCCCTCGCCTTGTACTCCGATTTTATATATAAACGAGTTTAGAATAGTAGCTAACTGGAAGATCCAATAGAATCGTATTATGAAATACCAGCATATAATTGCTATATGAGATACACCTATGAGTACTAATAATAGTATGCTTTATTTTAATTGTATAATTAATTATAAAAACTCTGACCTGGTTTGCATTTAATATCTTATCATAATATTTCTTTATACCCGGGGATACAGGATACGTTATTCAACATAGCATAAAAGTACTATAAACAAATATTGTACTTAATATAATAAGTAAAATTTTCTAATTCAATTCAGCTAGACATTGTAAATATAATCTTGTATCAAAGATTTTTTGAATAGTGTCATAACATAAGGCTTGCCACACTGCCTTTCATTCAATTAACAATCTATCCTCTTAGTATTGTTTTCTGTTCAACTTTGTGGTCAACTATATCTACCACATTGATTGAATGATACAGTTGACAGCCACAAAGCTCCTCTGGAGAGAGCTATTATGGCTTCCCGTAATGACACAGTTGATCATTTCAATAATCATTTGGTAGAACGGATGCCAGGAGCTGAGCACAGCTTTGAAGCTACCAACTATATGGCCATTGGTGAGAATGCTGCTCTGACGGAACCATTCGCTGTTGACTATTTGCAGAGTATTAGCCTTGCATTGCTTCTATCCTCCTGCCTCCAACTCACAATTGGTGAACTAATTATTCTTCTACACAATCTAGGTTCCTGTGAAGGTCGTTGCAATGGTATGAGGATGAGAGTTTTGGGAATCAGGGGCAACTGCATGGAGGTTGCCATCACGGATAAAAGGTTTGATGGGAAGGTTTGCCTGCTTCCTAGGATTAAGCTCACGACTTCTGAGGAAGAACTTCCATTCATACTGCAACACACCCAGTTTCCCATTTGCCTCTGCTCTGCTATGACTGGTAACAAGTCTCAGGACCAGTCTTTGGAGCATGTTGGTATTTATCTATACACATTAGCCTGCACTCATGGCCAGCTCTATGTGGTATTAGCTAGAGTCACCTCCCTTAATAGACGAACTCTTCTCCCCTTTGAGCAAACTCTCACTCTCCTCAGATTATTGTCTACCTGGAGGTACATCTCTACTATCTTCACTCTAAATTCCGCTTCATGATTCCTTCTCTTGTTCTGCCTTTATCCCATCTAACCATTCTATCACTCAGCGCCACCTTACCCCTCCTATGTCTTATTTATTGTCCTGGATTGGAGAAGAACTGGCAGGACAAATGAAGAAGTACAAACAAGTGGTGGACGAAACAGCTGTTTATTCGTATCCGAGTTGCTTGTCTGTCTAGCTATGGGGGAAGAGGGGTTTATATAAGGGATACAAAGAGCATTCGTGATCTCTCCAACCTGCAGGAATCATTCTGGGAAACTGCATAAACCAAGGAGTTCCGGTTCCTCTACCCTGCCAAAGTCCGATCATCCAACTGTCCTGCATTTGGGACCCTCCTGCACATATATGCGAACCCTTCCATATACTATACAAACTACCTATCTCGGTTCCTCCTCTTTAATTGATAATTATTGACCAAGGAAACTAAACTTGAAAGCTAATGAAGTACATAATTAGAAAGGTATGAGAAAAGAATCTTTCTAAAGTGATAGAATATTATACATGGAGTAATAGCCTGGTCGGAGTAATGGCCTGTTACGAGTGATTGCCAGTGATATACAACACTATGTAGCCAGCCCTTGTTACTATTTTAGATTGTACATGCTTCCCCTCTCTGCTGACCTGGTATGCTCCCATCTCCAAATTCTTTAATTCTCTACCATGATACACTTCTGTTATAGTAATTCCTCTCTAATAGATACATGACTCCTACTTCAACAACCTCTCATATATGATCCTTGTTTATTTCTTAGAGATATGTTTTCCTACATGACGTTATTTCCCACTCCTTTCGCTGGATTAAAAAATAGCTGAAGGGTTTCTCTAATGTCAAGTTCTTCACGGTTTGTGGACGTATTGGATTGTTTGTTCTAACTTATCTTTAAGATCTTGCTTTGTACGTCTTTTTTTTCATTTGTCTATTCTATTATTATAATAATACAATTGTTCTGTTGTCTTCTATAAATGTTGCAGTTATGTACCTGGTAGTACTATATACAACCCTGGCAATTTTAAGGAATGTTGCAGCTGGTTCAGACCTTCAATTCTCACATACAAATATCACAATTTCCGCTATTGACATCAAACTATAGAGTAACCATCGAAGAATAGACTTGACCGGTCAGGACATGGGCTACTCATTCAATTTTGAGTCATAATCTATGATATTCTTGTAATTTACATACAAGCATAGCGTAAAAATCAAAGGACAGGCTTGACCGGTCGGTCGAGGGGCTGCTAGTCTAATATGTACTGGGCAGTTTTATCTCAAAAGACGATCTCATGTGTGATCTGATAAGCCTCAGTGCTGGTGCGTACACTGCATGGTATCTTTGGTCACACCCATGCTCGGCAACCCACAATGCAACGCACAAATGTAAGTGTCAACAAATCTGAAAGTTTTCTTGCTTGTTTACCACACCCTTCTTCTCATTGACTCTAAACGAACCTTCTTCCACTCACCTCCACCTCACACTCCCGGTACAACTCCCCAGGGGCTCACCGGACCCATATTCTCATTGTGTCCCTTCCACACAGTGTCGTCTTCCCTCTCTCCCATACATCCTTCCAAGGCAACACCACCTTCACAACCACAGGAAACACACTGCGGCACTCACCCTCACCCACCCAGTGTTTGGCCATCATTGTCTGGCATATTGGGTTTACGCTTCTGATTCAATAGCAGCTGGACTACTCCTTCATACCCATGCCTTGTCGCCTGCCTGCCCTCGCAGTCTTTGGCTATGGTTGTCTGGCCGATTTGGTATAACATTTCGGCATTCCAACGCACGATTGGCAACTCCTTTATACCCAATCCCGGCCACCCACTCACCAACCTATTATACAGCTCACTTCGTCCTGTCTGTTGGGTTTAATCTTCTTGGGTGAAAATTGAAGGTTGAATACTCTTTTTTACCGACTCCGGGCTGTAGGCTTACCCGCACCGTGTTCAGCCTCGGTTGTCATACCTATTGGGTTTAACTCTAATAGGCTGAACTGAGGCTAACAGTAACCGGGAATCAGCGCTCCTTGAAAACCCGCCGATCCCATGATACCAACTTCTCTTGAAGCAATTCAGGGATTCGCTGGTGATAATATTATACGCCTCCACCCTTGTGTCTTGTGTATTAGCTTTTCTGGAGCAGGGTGACGGTCTGACTGCGGTTGGCGACCTTGCTGTTGTGAGTCATCCATTTTACATCTTCCTGGCTAGAGCTTTTGGTAAACCTGCTGATATGTTGTCAAGATGCTTCCTATCTTGATACTTAATGCAGTTGTGGGTGTTTCCCAGAAAAGTAATGCGGAAAACGCAATTGCTACACTTCAGGCATGACCCGCCAGCAAAGCAGAATAAAACCCACTGAGGGGGCGAAAGACTGGCCTCGGAACTTGATGGCAAAGAAGTCATCCCAGTAGCTGCCGAGCAGCGGTCGGGTTAGCATGATATAGGACTCAGAGAGTACGTCCTTGCAGCAGGCACCCTTCAGAAAGTAGCGATATACTGACAAAAAGATCAATAGAACTAGAAGGTTGAGCTATTGACAGGAAAACATCACAGAATAGCGGCAGCAATAGGATATCTGAACGAACAAAGTGTGTGCAGCATAGACTTCAAGTTGGAACTGGTAGGTATAGGCAATGCTATTCAGAAATGCCTCACAATCTACTAATAGCTATCCATCGACTCTGCTTCTATAGGCCATCTTAGGTATCGATGCAATTTCATACCAACGAACAATGTCCCAAGAAGGAGAAAATCCGGGAAGGATAGCTCCCAGATTGGGAGATCGATAACAACTCAGATGATTGCGGCTGAACACCAGTCTTCTCAAGCATCCCGTCCTCCCGGTAGGCGCTGCCCAGACTGCAGTCCAGTGCGTCGCGGGCGCCTGTCTCAAGCTGTAGGGCAAGAGAGTCCATCATTTTGGAAGGACTATTCTCTAAGAGGTTGACGGTAGGACTCTACAGTACTTGACGTATTGGTAAGTCCCGAATCATACCTGCAGTCCTCACCCATCTTCTGCAGTCCTTGCCCGTCTTCTGCAATCTTTGTCCGTCATCTGGGGTTCACACCAATCACCTGTAGAGCCCGCCAGTCAGCTACAAGGCCCGCCCGGCATCCAGAGTTACCGGTAAAGTTGCGCCACTTGAGTGACCTGCAGTCCCTGCTACTCTGTCCTGGGATGTCATCTTGATGTATGCCAAGATAACTGTCAGTGCCGGGCGCCAATTCAGGTACTACTGTCCGTCCCATCCAGACCTAAAGACGGGCGAACTTGATGCTTGGGAATACTGCTGAACACCCCTCTAGGATATTGTGCTTTTCCTAAAAGTTGCGAAAAGCTCGGTGGACAAAAGGTTGCGAATCCGTTTTTTTTTCTCAGAGATCTCTGTTTAATGAGAACTTGGCAAGCCACTGACCCCGAGAATTCACAGTAAATCTGATTCTTCAGAGCGAAGTTCTTAGTACGGCCTATGGTGGATAGTATTGCGCGATCAAGCTCTGAAAATAAAAAAAGCTGCGAGAGCTGTGGGCTACTTTTACAACCTTTCGGAAAACCATAATACTAGGGGCAGTGTTCCCAAGCGTCCCGTCTGTCCAGCTTTACCCTAGGACGGGACGGAGGCCATGTGCGACCTTCAGATGGAATGGACGCCAAGTTTGAGACCAGGGGACGGGACGGACCCCCCGTTCCAGTCCGCACTGACCAATGCCCAGGACGGACGGCCGGGCCGCATAGGTGTCTTAGTTCATGTTTCATTTTCGAATTTCATAAGTATTAGGTAAGTGTTATCAAGATGGGAGACATTTTTATTCTAATAAAGAGAAGCTTAGGCTCTACAATTATGTATCAAATTTCGCGATCAATCAACCAATGCTGCCAATGATAGCCGATCCTGGTTAGGAGCACCCTGACTCTATTCCACTACCTTGACCTACAAGGGATGCCCGTCCTTACTCCGAAGTATAGGTACCCACCCGAAGTTACCCTTTGCAAAAATACTGCAGCGCCCGCCCATCAACCTAATATGCTGGGGTGTTTACTAAAGACAGATGCCATGCACTGCCGGCCTGACCCTCCCTGCCCAAGAAGGATGAGACTATGAGATGCCAGGGCCCTGGCATCCGGCTAGGACAGTTGGGAACACTCGCTAGGGGTGTAGATGTGCATGTGTGTAAATTCAATTGGGAGTGAAAGGGGTTGACACTCGCAAGCCAGAAAATCATTGGTGAATTCCCTGTTGCGTGCTACCAGCAATGGACATCAGGGTGTGGTGAAATATGGGTTGAACTGGAAGAGAACACTGGTATTTTACATATATAATAACATGCGAAATTTGCTTCTCTCAAGTATTAGAGATGAATATAATAGATAAGACCAAATTTGCTACCTTTTCTAACAGTGCCTTCATAATGAATTATAGTTTTAACATGGACTCCAAGCTTGACCGGTCGGTCGAGGGGCTGCTAGTCATATATGTACTGAACAGTGGATCTCTCGGCGTGCGATCTAATCTTATCCAAATGCCCTGACATGAAATATCACTCATGTTTGCACTCAGATAAATTGGGGGGTCACCTGTGAATGTTGTGGTGTCACCTACACCTGGCTTGGCAGTAATAACTTTTTCATAAAGAAAATTCTTTCACCAGCCTGCTTCTCTCCCACCTACAACCACATCCCCCTTCTCCTCCCTCTCACATCCATGTTATCTCACGCTTCCAGTATGCTGCATACTACCACAATTATAGTATTCAAATAATTCTATCCTCCATGTGTCATGTATTTTCCCCTCCACTTGACTTGCATGCCTGCTAACATATTAGCAGCAACAGCTCTTCCCTAAAGAAAATTCTTTCACCCGCTTACTTCTCTCCCACCTATAACCATATCCCGCATCTTCTCCCCTCCATCTCTCTTTTACATCAAGCTTTGGCTATAAGGCATAAAACTACAATTATCCCATTTCAATATTACTATCATCCATGTGTCATGTATTTTCCCCTCCCCTTGACTTGCATGCCTGCTAACATTGTGGCAGCAACAGCTCTTCCCTAAAGAAAATTCTTTCACCGGCTTACCTCTCTCCCCTCTATAACCATATCCCGTATCTTCTCTCCTCCATCTCTCTTTTACATCAAGCTTTGGCTATAAGGCATCAAACTACAATTATCCCATTTCAATATTACTATTATCCATGTGTCATGTATTTTCTCCTCCAGTTTACTCCCATGCCTGCTAACAAAATGGAAAGTATGTCCTCTTTATTCACCTCTCCCTGTTATTTTCTTATCAAACCATTTACTCAGACCCAATATTGGCCTTCTTTCTAAAGGCGAATTCCTTCCTGTTAGTTTGACAATTCTTGCGCTACTATCTCATACTCCCTTGTGCTGTATTTTGTTTTCTATCCTCATGACTGCCTTACTCAGGTGCCTACTATACACTGTACCCAAACCACACCACACCTATACGTAGGGCTGGCCAGGTATAAGTAGGTAGAGTATAGAATGTTAAAAATTCAGTGTGGGATGAGTTATCTATAGTGAGGTAGCACGGTTTCGACTCTGTATTCCACCTCCAACATAAGGAACAACAGTAGATCGCTATGAGCGTCAATGAGACTCTTTTCCACGTTTAAGGCAGTTCTTCTCCGAGGCTGAACAGGCTCCTCTATTGCGAGTATGTATAGGAACCTCTTTCCCGAGCATAACGGACTGCTCATTTCCGAGTATGTACAGGAATCTCTTTTCAGAGCCTAACCGAAAGGTCATTCCTCAGTGTAACCGGAATTATATACACCCAGTCCCTCCCCTCGCACTCCTATTTGATATATAAACCAGTTTAGAATAGTAGCTAACTGGAAGGTCTAATAGAATTGTATTATGAAATACTAGCATAAATTGCTAAATAAGATACACCTATGAGTACTAATAATAGTATGATTTATTTTAATTGTATAATTAATTATAAAAGCTTCGACCTGGTTTGCATGTAATATCTTAGCATAATATTCCTTCATACACTGGGATACATGTTACATTATTAAACATAGCATAAAAGTATTATAAACAAATCTTGTACATAATATAATAATTAAAATTTTGTAATTCAATTCTGCTAGAGCTTGTAAATATAATCTTGTATTAAAGAGTTTTTGATTAGTGCCATGAGATAAGGCTTGCCACACTGCCGTCCGTTCAATTAACAATGTATCCTCTTACTGTTATTTTCTGTTCAGCTTTGTGGTCAACTATATCAAGTACAGATATTGGATGATACAGTTGACTGCCACAACGCTCTAATGGAGAAAGCTATTATAGCTTTCTGTAATGATGCAGTGGACGAATTCAATAATCTCTTGGTATAACGGATGCCAGGAGCTGAGCAGAACTTTGAAGCTTCCAACTATATGGACATTGCTATGGCTGAACCATTCGCTGTTGAGTATTTGCAGAGTATTAGCCTTGCATTACTTCTGGCCTCCTGCCTCCAACTCAAAATTGGTGAACCAATTATTCTTCTAGGCAATCTAGGTTCCTGTGAAGGTCGTTGCAATGGTATGAGGATTAGAGTTTTGAGAATCAGGCGCAACTGCATGGTGGTTGCCATTATGGGTAAAAGGTTTGATGGGAAGGTTTGCCTTCTTGCTAGGATTAAGCTCACGACTTCTGAGGAAGAACTTCCATTCATACTGCAACACACCCTGTTTCCCATTTGCCTCTGCTATGGTATGACTGTTAATAAGTCTCAGGACCAGGCTTTAGAGCATGTTGGTATTTATCTATACAAATTAGCCTTCACTCAGGGCCAGCTCTATGTGGCATTATCTAGAGTCACCTCCCTTAATGGACTAACTCTTCTCACCTCTGAGCAAACTCTCACTCTTACTGTGATTATTGTCTACCTGGAGGTACATCTCTAATTTCTTGATTCTAAATTCCCCTTCATGATTCCTTTTCTTGTTCTGGCTTTATCCCATCTAACCGTTCTATCACTCAGCCTGACCTTACCTTTCCTATGTCTTATTTATTGATTTGGATTGGAGAAGAACTGACGCGACAAATGAAGAAGTACAAAGAAGCGGTGGAGGAAACAGCTGTATATTGGTATCTAGGGTTGCTTGTCTGTCTAGCTATGAGAGAAGAGGGGTTTATATAAGGAATACAAAGAACGTTTGTAAACTTCCCAACCTGCAGGAATCATTCCGGGAAACTGCATAAACCCAGGAGTTCCTGTACCTCTTGCATTCCATAGTCTTATCATCCCATCACCCGGCATTCAGGACCCTCCCGGGCATATATGCGAACCCTTCCATATACTATACAAAGTAGGTTTCCCTGTTCCTCTTCTTTGATTGATAATTATTGACAAAGGAAACTAAAAGCTAATGAACAACATAATAGGAAAGGTATGAGGAGAGAATCTTGCTAAAGTGATAGAATATTATACACGGAGTAATGGCCTGCTCGGAGTAATGGCCTGTTAGGAGTGATTGCCGGTGATATACAATATTATGTAGCCAGCCCTTCATGCTATTTTGGATTGTACATGCTTCCCCTGTCTGCTGACTTGGTATGCTCCAATCTCCAAATATTTTAGTTGTCTACCATGATACTCTTCTGTTATACTAATTCCTCTCCGATAGATACATGACTCCTACTTCAACAACCTCTCATATATCATTCTTGTTTATTTCTTACAGATACGTTTTTGTTTATCACTTTGTTTCCCACTCCATCCGGAGGATTAAAAAATAGGAGTATGGTTTCTCCAATGTTAAGTTCTTTACAGTTTCTGGACATATAGGAGTGTTTGTTCGAATTTATCTTTAAGATGTTACTCTGTACCTCTTTTTTCGTTGTCTATTCTATTATTATAATAATACAATTGTTCTGTTCTCTTCCATAAATGTTGCAGTTATGTACCTGGTAGTACTATATACAACCCTGGCAATTTTAAGGAATGTTGCAGCTGGTTTAGACCTTCAATTCTCACTTAAAAATATCACAATTTCCACTATTGACATCTGAGCATATAGTAACCATCGAAGAATAGGCTTGACCGGTCAGGAAATGGGCTACTGATTCAATTTTGAGTCATAATGTATGATATTCTTGTAATTTACATACAAGCATACACTAAAAATCAAAGGACACGCTTGACCGGTCGGTCGAGGGGCTGCTAGTCATATATGTACTGAGCAGTGGATCTCTCGGCACGCGATCTAATCTTATCCAAATGTCCTGACATGAAATATCACTCATGTTTCCGCTCAGATAAATTGGGGGGTCACCCGTGAATGTTGTGGTGTCACCTACACCTGGCTTGGCAGTAACAACTTTTCATAAAGAAAATTCTTTCACCTGCCTGCTTCTCTCCCACCCAGAACCACATCCCCCTGCTCCTCCCCCCCACTTTCATTTTACCTCACGCTTACTGTTTACCGGATTCAACCACAATTATACTATTCGAATAATTCTATCCTCCATGTGTCATGTATTTTCCCCCCCAGTTGACTCGTATGCCTGCTAACATATTGGCAGCAACCACTGTTTTATAAAGAAAATTCTTTCACCCGCTTGCTTCTCTCCCACCCACAACCACATCCTGCTTCTCCTTCCCACCATATCCCTTTTACATCACGCTCCCACTATAAGGCATAAAACTACAATTATCCCATTTCAATAATTCTATCGTTCATATGTCCTGTATTTTCCCCTCCAGTTGACTCGCATGCCTGCTAACATAGTGGCAGCAACCACTTTTCCATAAAGAAACTTCTTTCACCCCCATACTTCTCTCCTACCCATAACCATATTCCGCTTCTTCTCCCCTCCACATCCATTTTACCTCACGCTTCCACTATACTGCATATCACCACAATTATACTATTCAAATAATTCTATCGTCCATGTGACATGTATTTTCCCCTCTACTTGACTTGCATGCCTGCTAACATATTGGCAGCAACAGCTCTTCCCTAAAGACAATTCTTTCACCAGCTTACTTCTCTCCCACGTATAATCATATCCCGCATCTGCTCCCCTCCATCTCTCTTTTACATCAAGCTTTGGCTATAAGGCATAAAACTACAATTATCCCATTTTAATATTACTATCATCCATGTGTTATGTATTTTCCCCTCCAGTTTACTCCCATGCCTGCTAACAAAATGGAAAGTATGTCCTTTTTATCCACCTCTCCCTGTTATTTTCTTACAAAACCATTTACTCAGACCCAATATTGGCCTTCTTTCTAAAGGCGAATTCCTTCCGAGTCCTGTTAGTTTGACAATTCTTGCCCCACTATCCCATACTCCCTTGTACATCATTTAGTTTTCTATCCTTATGACTGCCTTACTCAAGTGGCTACCATACACTTTACCCAAACCCCACCACACCTATCCGAAGGGCTGGCAAGGGTATAAGTAGGTAGAGTACAGAATGTTAAAAATTCAGTGTGGGATAAGTCATCTATAGTGAGGTAGCACAGTTTCGACTCTGTATTCTACCTGCAACATGAGGAGCAACTGTAGCTCGCTCTGAGCGTAAATGAGACTCTTTTCCGCGTTTAAGGCAGTTCTTCTCAGAGGCTGAACAGGCTCCTCTATTCCGCGTATGTAAGGAAGCTCTCTCCCGAGCATAATGGACTGCTCATTTCTGAGGGCGTACAGGAATCTCTTTTCTGAGCATAACTGAAGGCTCATTTCTAAGTCTAACAGGAATTATATACACCCAGTCCCTCGCCTCGTACTCCTATATCATATATAAACGAGTTTAGAATAGTAGCTAACTGGAAGGTCCAATAGAATCGTATTATGAAATACCAGCATATAATTGCTATATGAGATAGACCTATGAGTACTAATAATAGTATGATTTATTTTAATTGTATAATTAATTATAAAAGCTCTGACCTGGTTTGCATTTAATATCTTATCATAATATTTCTTTATACACGGGGATACAGGTTACATTATTCAACATAGCATAAAAGTACTATAAACAAATATTGTACTTAATATAATAATTAAAATTTTCTAATTCAATTCAGCTAGAGCTTGTAAATATAATCTTGTATCAAAGATTTTTTCATTAGTGTCATGACATAAGGCTTGCCACACTGCCTTTCATTCAATTAACAATCTATCCTCTTAGTCTTGTTTTCTGTTCAGCTTTGTGGTCAACTATATCTACCACATTGATTGAATGATACAGTTGACAGCCACAAAGCTCTTGTGGAGAGAGCTATTATGGCTTCCCGTAATTACACAGTTGATGATTTCAATCATCTTTTGGTAGAACGGATGCCAGGAGCTGAGCACAGCTTTGAAGCTGCCAACTATATGGACATTGGTGAGAATGCTGCTGTGACTGAACCATTCGCTGTTGAGTATTTGCAGAGTATTAGCCTTGCATTGCTTCTATCCTCCTGCCTCCAACTCACAATTGGTGAACCAATTATTCTCCTACACAATCTAGGTTCCTGTGAAGGTCGTTGCAATGGTATGAGGATGAGAGTTGGGGGAATCAGGTGTAACTGCATGGAGGTTGCCATCATGGATAAAAGGTTTGATGGGAAGGTTTGCCTGCTTCCTAGGATTAAGCTCACGACTTCTGAGGAAGAACTTCCATTCTTACTGCAACACACCCAGTTTCACATTTGTCTCTGCTCTGCTATGACTGTTAACAAGTCTCACGACCAGTCTTTAGAGCATGTTGGTATTTATCTATACACATTAGCCTTCACTCATGGCCAGCTCTATGTGGTATTAGCTAGAGTCACCTCCCTTAATTGACGAACTCTTCTGCCCTCTGAGCAAACTCTCACTCTTACTCAGATTATTGTCTACCTTGAGGCACATCTCTAATATCTTGATTCTAAATTCCGCTTCATGATTTCTTCTCTTGTTTTGACTTTATCCCATCTAACCATTCTATCACTCAGCGCCACCTTACCTCTCCTATGTCTTATTTATTGACCTGGATTGGAGAGGAACTGGCGGGACAAATGAAGAAGTACAAAGAAGTGGTGGAGGAAACAGCTGTTTATTCGTATCCGAGTTGCTTGTCTGTCTAGCTATGGGAGAAGAGGAGTTTATATAAAAGATACAAAAAGCATTCGTGATCTCCCCAACCTGCAGGAATCATTCTGGGAAACTGCATAAACCAAGGAGTTCCTGTCCCTCTTGCGTGCCAAAGTCCGATCATCCAACCGTCCTGCATTTGGGACCCTCCTGGACATATATGCGAACCCTTCCATATACTATACAAACTACCTATCTCGGTTCCTCCTCTTTGATTGATAATTGTTGACCAAAGAAACTAAACTTGAAAGCTAATGAAGTACATAATTAGAAAGGTATGAGGAAAGAATCTTTCTAAAGTGATAGAATATTATACATGGAGTAATGGCCTGGTCGGAGTAATGGCCTGTTACGAGTGATTGCCGGTGATATACAACACTATGTAGCCAGCCCTTGTTGCCATTTTAGATTGTACATGCTTCCCCTCTCTGCTGACGTGGTATGCTCCCATCTCCAAATTCTTTAGTTGTCTTCCATGATACTCTTCTGTTATAGTAATTCCTCTCTAATAGATACATGACTCCTACTTCAACAACCTCTCATATATCATTCTTGTTTATTTCTTAGAGATATGTTTTCCTACATCACTTTGTTTCCCACTCCTTTCGCTGGATTGAAAAAATAGCTGAAGGGTTTCTCCAATGTCAAGTTCTTCACGGTTTCTGGACGTATTGGATTGTTTGTTCTAATTTATCTTTAAGATCTTACTCTGTACCTCTTTTTTTTCATTTGTCTATTCTATTATTATAATAATACAATTGTTCTGTTGTCCTCTATAAATGTTGCAGTTATGTACCTGGTAGTACTATATACAACCCGGGCAATTTTAAGGAATGTTGCAGCTGGTTCAGACCTTCAATTCTCACTTACAAATATCACAATTTCCGCTATTGACATCTAAACATAGAGTAACCATCGAAGAATAGACTTGACCGATCAGGAAATGGGCTACTCATTCAATTTTGAGTCATAAGGTATGATATTCTTGTAATTTACATACAAGCATACAGTAAAAATCAAAGGATACGCTTGACCGGTCGGTCGAGGGGCTGCTAGTCATATATGTACTCCACAGTTCCTTCAAAATCTGCGCAGATTTGTCATCAAAAGGACCACAATCAAAATTTCGCCCAAAAATGCGCCCGTCACATGTTCAAAATATTGGCACAAGTGTGATGGTAAGTACAGCCTGTGTATTTCTGATCATGAAGTAGATTTCCCTTACCCGGTACGCAGCCCAGCAATGCCCCTACTGTTCCGTTTACACACCTCCCCTCACTCACTTCTCTACATCATTATCTACCTCTCTTCTTCTCATCCGATTGTCCATAAACCAGCCCATAATCAATTCTCCTACCATTCACTATTTCTTTATCTCAGCAATTACCTCAACTTTATACACACAACAAAGTTACTCAATAGTCTATCATCAAAATCCTGCAAATCAGCGATCAAATAGCCAAAGTTCTTGACACGATTTCAGTACCAGATTTTGAAGAACTTACCACCTTTGTCATGACCTGCAGAACTGTACTTCCCGGCATTCGTCCCCATCTATCACCAGAATCTTAAATCTTTGTAGCACAAACTATGGTTCTAAATCAAAGAGCTATTCACACACCCTGCATCTGAATCCCTAAGTGTGCCACCTGCTCTTGATTAAATCTGGTCCCCTGCTGAGTTGGCAAATCATCCTTCCTTCCTCGCTACTGATTCAGGATTCCCTGTCTCCAAGGAGATTCTCCTTGAGCCGTAGTATCAAACCACTATTCATAACTGTCAGGGGGCACTAGGGGTACGAGAGGGAAGCGGTCAAGAAAACAGGACCAGATCAAATAAATGTTTTCACTCTGTCTCTTCCTGGGACAATTGAGGTGTCTAGATTCGAATAAGAACTACGGGCCTCACCACGTGGGACACTATTGTGCTATTATAATAGAAGGATCATCCGGGACTATACCAGGCTCCGGATTCCCTCACAAGAATAGTGGATAGTAGTGGGGATCTACCTGGCCTCACACTTTGAGACACTAGGAAAATATGTTGTAGGGCGCACCATCCTTGCTTGCCTATGGCTATATTTCCCCTACAAAATTGATTTCAGGAGTGGACGGACTACAATTTATAGTTTGCCCGGGTCCTACCCACCGAACTGATTAACTGCCATGTTGTGAACACAGTGTCAAGCCATCACAAAAGGCTACATATAACCCGGTAGTTACGGTAGTAAAGCCTATTATATACTCAGAAGGCCCTGAACATGGTCTAATTTCAGTGAGGACATTTGGCCGCTGATGTATGTCCTGGTTTGCATGGTTCTTTTGGTGAAAACATTCCTTTAATAGTTAAAGTATACATTTGCAAATTTTAAAAAACAGTAGGAAAAACATATCTACCTCGCCTAGCAAAACAATATTCAAGAGTCACATTTATATCGTAAATGGTAACTATATCAAAGACATTGATCTTAACCACTATTGCAATCAATATACACAGACCAAAGTCACTACATAGGAAATTGTAAATATCAATCTCTTTCACAATTACCCACTTTCCTATTTAGCTGCCTCTGTTTCAATTTTGCCAATATCCAGTGTGAGCCTCTACACTTACTGGCAGCTCAGGCGCTAAGCAGCCGTCATTTAAGTGGAAATATGATAACGAGATGTTCAATTGTGACCTACAGTGCATCACAACACTGTTCCTCCAATACATGAACTTTATTTAACATTTGATCAAGAAGACCAAGCAGGCAATAATTGCAAAAATAAGCAAGCACTGATTAAAGACACTAATTATAGCTACCATAGATTCTGTGGCAAATGTGATTATCCTGAAGGTGTTGATGAACGCATCAGATTTTGGGGTTTGCTCTATAAAATCATACAGACATATTTGTATGTGGGAGTGAGTGTGGTGAGGAAGCTAACCCCAATGATGCACTAATGAATACATGTATAGATTACTGGTTATCTTGTGCAATCTTGATGCAATCTGGCAAGAAACCACAATCTGTTGAATGTGACAATAGTTGAACAGACGGTTCGATTGGTTGGCATTGGAAGACATCTATAGTGCAAGACTAGGTCAGACAAAAGGGCACTGCAGTGATAAGGGGAGACTCGGCATGGCTGCTTCAGCGTGCATCTGGTACACAAAATGACTCTTACATCTAGATAAATAGTGTCATGCGCTATCACCGTCCTCAGATCTCAATAATAACAATGTTCCTGCAATTGGGACATTGCTCAGGCTTGCCGGTTGCCAAGAAATCGTTGCCTTATACCACAAGGCTACGGCTGGCCTGCCAATTCCCTTTATGCATCAAAAATAGCTTTGTACCTATTCCAAGATTTCAGGTAGTGCTGACACGACAACTGGGGTAATCAGCCTACCTTATATCCATTCAAAACAGCTTGCGACTCTTTTGACCAATACCCATCTTAATCTCTGAGATAGACAGTTCCTGAAATATTCTTCTTCGTACTGGAGAAGGGAGGCAAAAAGGGACTTTTCAGAATGCATACAATTACTTGCTCTAAAGTTATTTGATGACTGGGATAATCACATATGCACTGAAAGACTCGTGGAAGCCGGGAGGCCACATTAGTCACTTAATAATTACCATAGGCTGTTAATATTTAACGTTCTTTATTGTCCAGCTGCTCGCGGGACATTTGAAATACTGGTGGGTTTAGTAGAGGTAGAATGTTATAATGTAAAGCAAACAAACTGCATGGGTGGGACTACGCTTGGGTGAGCTGCTTCGAATGGGCCTCAGAGAGTAATGGAGATACTACTAGGACAGGATGATATTTGAACTAACAAATTGGACAAGATCAGCTAAATGCTGGTTTATTGTGGTACTCAACAGGCTCAGAACAGAGTGGTAAAAATGTTTCTGAGATATGGTGTTATCAACCTGGGAAAACAAATAGGTTATAGTGCAACCTTTGAGGAATAGGCGGGAGGGAGAGCTTGAAATATTGCTGAGATCACTGTCTACCCCAACACTTCAAATATGGATGGCAAAAACAACTGTGGTGAGTGGGCACCAGGAAGATGTCATAACACTGGGTTCAAGCGATCACTTGAGCACTGGTAGGCAAGACCATGGCTGTCACACCCTACTCAGGTCATATACTAAGCTTGGATTATCAGGAGATGTTAGCATTGTCGCATTCTTGATGCCTTGGAGCTTCCAGCTTAATTGAACACACATAGAGTAGGTGGTTTATATCACCGCAGATAGCAAACGCATGTTCTGCAGCCTTGTAAACCCATTACTTGCCATCATTGGCATTTATCTGCCTATACCCACTCATACGTCCCTGTTCATACTGTCCTGCCTGTTGTAATTGTCTCCTCTGAGGTCCCATGGAAACAAGGCAACCATGGGAGCGCATTCCTAATCTGGGTATTTTTTAAAATAATTGTAAATAAGTTTAAGCTTGTAAGTACTATCCAATATGAGATACCGAAACTGTGCGCTTGACCGGTCGGTCGAGGGGCCGCTAGTCTATATGTACTGTACATGCTTATCCAAAAGTACTATCTGATCATCTATGCCGAGCCTGTTGCGTCGCAACCGTTGCCCCCCTAAATGCCTGTCATGTGCCGTTGTCTCACACCTACCGCCAAGTCCACCACCCTGGGCAACCTTCACACCCGTCACCCTAGAGTTCTCTTTATAATTCTTCTCCGTCACGCTTCTCTCCCTTCTCTCCTCCCTTCTTCCCTCACCATTATTATCTTCTTTCTTCCTTTCTTCACAACACACATTCAACCATTTATCCCTCTCAAAACATCCTGCCTACAAATATCCCTTTTGCACCTGCCCATTACACAGCCTGCCCACCTCTATTCTTCACCCCTCTCACTATTCTTCTTCCCCTACTTTATTCTTTCCTTTGCCTTCTTTTTTTATCTCTGTTCCCCCCTCAACCCCCTCAACCCCCTCCACCCCCTCCACCCCACCACTCCTCTCTCAACCCCAGTTTCTTCCTCAGGCTCACCCCCATCCCTTCCTATTTCTCACACCCCATCACCATTATTTTCACCCTCTTCTTTGCTCCTTCCTCTCTTTTATTTTATAGGAAAGGGACAGTTACTAATAGTAAGTGTAGGTTCTGAATCGGCTCCAGCAACACCCAATCTCGTGGGGCTAGCACACTGACTCAATTTCTGCACTCTCTGTTATATCAGGTAAAGTATTTTCTATTCTGATCTACTGGTTCTGTATTTACCCTTACTGTTTATTAATAAGGTGAATCTTTAGGTGATATAATGGAGAGTCAGAGATGTGGTCAGTGTCGGCGAGACAGGCCATATGAAGACTTTGATCATGATCTGCGAGGCAACCGGAAAAGGTCTTGCAGAGAGTGCTTGGTAAGTCCACTATTCCAGTTGTGTACTACCTCTGCTATTACTAACAAACTCATAACTATTTAGGCCAAGCGGGCTAATGTCCGACTGCGAACCAGAGCAGCACAACATGGTGAAAATCATGTACCTGCACCTGGTGCAGTTGTGGCTATGAGGCAGAATTCAGGTTCTGTCTATACAGCCTTCATTGAGTCCCGCGCACAATAGACAGCACACAATCTGGGTGCTATGGACGTTGTGTGCACTGCCTGCCAGGTACTCCACTGGCAGGAAGAGAGGCTGCGACCCCCGAATGGGCGCCGTGCTGCAGCTGGGACCTTTCAGGCCTGTTGCAAGCATGCTGATGCGATAGTGGAGAGGATGAGGGCTCTGCCTGAACCTCTGAACACCTTGATGACTGGACAGGATAGTCATTCAAGGTTGTTCCGTCAGCATATCCGTCGCTGGAATACGCT
>Ga0307509_10002657_pt1 | contig 28566 bp, 30 predicted proteins | sample 10_EM_MG_FD_202245 | JGI IMG/M metagenome (GOLD analysis project Ga0307509, IMG submission 202245) | Populus trichocarpa ectomycorrhiza microbial communities from riparian zone in the Pacific Northwest, United States - 10_EM | ecosystem: Host-associated > Plants > Roots > Unclassified | place...
CGCCTTCGCTGCCTCGCTCCACGCGTCGTCGGTCCACCGCGTGACCGGGCGCGCCGCGCCGACGGCTTCGAGCGCGTCGATCGCGCCGGGGTCATTCGCGGTCGCGCGGACCTCCGCGTCGTGAAACGCCTGCTCGCCCGGATCGGCGGCCGCGATCCGCGCCAGCCCGAGCACGAGCACGAGCGCGCAGCGCACGGTCAGGGCTTCGTCTTGTCGAATCCGGTCGGGATCGCGGTGCCGTCCTGACGAAACCCGGCGAACGTCATCCGGTCCTTACGAACGTCGATCGTCGCCGCCGAGTAGGTCTTCTCGGAGTACGCGGTCCAGAAGTCGTTGCCGTTGTCGTAGAGCTCGGCGCCCGCGCTGCCGGCGACGATGTAGACCGTTCCGGCCGTGCCCGAGGTCTGGACGTTCGGACCGACGAGCGGCTTGCTGACCTCGTAGTCGTGATCGTGCCCGTTCAGCACGAGATCGATCCCGTACTGATCGATCAGCGGCTGCCACGCCTGCTGCAGCGTCTGGCTCGAGCCGTGGCGCGTCGACGCCGACCACATCGGCTGATGGTGCATGAACAGCTTCCAGCGCGCGCTCGCGCTCGCGGCGAAGTCCGCCTGGAGCTTGTCGCGGAACGAACCGTTGAGGTCGTTCGGATCCTCGGGCGTGTCGTTGGCGACCGTGATGTGCGCGTAACCGTAGTCGAGGCCGAAGTTCTGCTGGTCGCCGGGGAGCGCGACTTGCGAGTAGTAGTTGATCGCGTTCGCCTCGTGGTTGCCGTGCGCCGTGATGATCGGCGTCGTCGCGAACAGCGACTCGGCGCGACCGAAGAAGTCCTCCCACTCGGTCTCGGTGAGGCCGAGCGTGACCGCATCGCCGGAGAACAGCACGAGGTCCGGCGAGCGCATCTTCAGCTGCGTGATCATCTCGCTCCAGATGTCGTAGCCGCCGCGCGAATCGCCGACGAAGCCGAGGACGACCTCGGCGTCGGGATGCGCGACGAGATCCGGGGCGGTGTGGAACGTGTAGACGGGCGAGAAGTGCTCGGCGCGGGTGAACGGATCGATGCTGCCGACCTGATAGCTGTACGACGTGCCGGGCTCGAGGTTGCACAGGTGGCCCTGGTGGATCGGGAACACGTGCTGCGAACCGTCGATGCCGCCCGCCTGGTAGCCGAACACGATGCCGATGCCGCTCTGGGTCAGCGCGGTCGGCGAGAGGTTCTCGCCCTTCGCGTAGCGGATCGTCGACAGCCGGGTCAGCTCGTCGGCCGTTCGCCACACCGCGACGACCGACGTTTTCGGATCGCCGATCACGCCGAGGTGGACGAGCCTCGGCGTCGGATCCGGCCCTACCAGCTCGAGCGGCAGCTGCGGCGCCTCGGCGCCCTCGCGGGTCTCGACGTCGTAGCCGCAGCCTTCGATCGCGAGCTTGCCGCCGGTGCCGCGGAAATCGCCGAGGTCGACCGGGTTGCCTTTGACACACGCGAAAGCGGCGACTGCGAGGAAGAGGATCGTGCGCATGGGTTACTCCACTCGGTACGTGGCCTGGAGCAGCAGCTGGTCGTTCGGATACGTCGCGTCCGCGCCGGTCGCGGTCAGGTTCTCCAGCTCCTCGAAGTGCGACGCCGCGAGCTGGACCTTGAACGTATGCTGCCTGAGGTAGAGCGAGACGACGGCCGTATATTCACGAACAGACTGATTCGGGTCCCCGATCAGCACGATCGGGACCTCGTCGTTGCGGTCGATCTCCTCGAACCGCGCCGCGAATTCGAGACGCGCCTCGCCGAGGGGCGGCAGCTTGTACGGCAGCATGTACGCGAGCTGCGCGGTGAAGCCGTTCGCCTTGTAGTCGACGCCGGGTTTCTTCGCAGGATCGCCCTCGAACGTGTGACGGACCTCCAGATACTCGAACGAACCGGACAGGCCCTTGTACGCGCCCGAGATGTCGCCGCCGAGCGAGAGCTGGTTTTCGTGGAAGTCGCCGGGGGTGAGGTGGTTGTGACCGATCGAACCCGCGATCGACAGCCAGTTCCCCGCGAACATCGACTCCGCGTACGGCTGGACGTCGCCGAGCACCGTGAGCTCGACGCGTCCCGCGTAGAGGTAGCTCTGGTTGATGTTCTGGACCTGGTTGCGGGTCTCGCCGTTGAACACGCCGCCGATCACGCGGAGCTGGTGCAGCTGCGACGGCACGTACCAGGCGCGCACGCCGAGATCGCGATCCGGTGCGAGCGACGCCAGCTGCGCCTTGTCGACGAACGATAGCCGCGTGTCGCTCATCAGCTGCTGGCGCGAGATCGGGACGCGGGTCTGACCGAAATCGACGGTGACCACGCCCTTGTTCTCGAGCGGGCGCGACACCGAGAGGTATGCGTCGTAGAGCGAGAACGTCGGCTGGAGCTCGGCCTCGATGTAACCGCCGAGGACGAGGTTGCCGGCCTTGCCGCTCCCGGTCGCGGTCAACCGGGCGCGCGCGAACCGGAAGCCATCCTCGTCGAACGGTGCGGGCGAGTCCTGGCGCAGTCGGTACTGCGGCTGGATGAACCCGCCCGGCCGGATCGACCACGGCTCGTAGTTCGGATCGGCCTCCTCGGTCGGCGCGGGCGTCGTCGGCGGCGGCGCGACGACCACCGGCGCCGGTGCCGGTGCGGGCACGGGATCCGGAGCGGGCGGTGCTGGCTCCGACGCCGGTGGCACGGGATCGGGGGCGGGTTGCGCAGCGGCGGCTGCCGGGGCTAGAAGCAGCAGATATGCGAGGCGACGCACGAGGTGGCCATGGAACCAGCCGCGCGTCGCGAAATGGCCTCAGCCCTGTGACAGGCGTGTGGCAACCGTACGGTACCGTGCGGAAAATGCGATGGATGGCGTGCCTCGGGCTGATCGCGGCGTGTAGCGGCGCGCCGGCGACCAAGCACCCGGCGGGCGACGACGACGCCGACACGCCGTTCATCGACAACAAGGGTTACAAGCCGCGCTCGTTCAGCGACGCGATCAGTGGTGAAGGGCGTCCGGTGATCTTCATCCCCGGGCTCGGCTGCCCGGGCGAGGTGTTCGATGACGTCGTCAAGCACCTCGACGGCAAGGTCGAGGCGCACGTGCTCACGCTCGCGGGGTTCGCCGGCAAGAAGCCGATCAAGCCGCCGCTCGCGGCCGCGGTTCGCAAGGACCTGATCCGCTACATCCGCTCGCACCGGTTGCAGTCACCGATCATCGTCGGTCACAGCATGGGCGGGTTCATCGCGTACTGGCTCGCCGCGACCGCACCGGATCTGATCGGCGGCGTGATCGTGATCGACGCGGGCCCCGCGCTCGGTGACAACGACGCCGAGACCGCACACAACCTGCGCAACATGTGGGCACAGGCCGGCGACGACGATCTGCCGGCGCAGGTCCGCGCCGCGTACTCGAGCATGACCACCGATCCGAAACGGATCGAGCCGTACCTCGAGGCGATCGCCGAATCGGATCGCCACGCGATCGGCGACGCGATCTACGAGCTCGTGAAGACCGACCTCCGTGACGAGGTCGCCGCGATCAAGGCGCCGTTCCTGCTCGTCCTCGCCGACGGCGGGCTGCAGGGCATGTACAGGGCGATGGTGAAGCCGATCGCCGACAAGAAGATCGTCGTCCTTCCGAGGACGCGCCACTTCGTATGGCTCGACGATCCGGACGGCTTCGATGCGATCCTCGACCAGTTCCTGAAGGACCACTAACCGAAGACCTCTCGCGCGCGCGCCGCGAGGCCCCACGCGACCGAGGTCAGCTCCTCGCCGCCGACGATCTTCTCGGCGCCGAATCGCGCGGCGAGCCGGCCGCGCACCGCGGGCACGAGCGAGCTGCCGCCGGTCGCGAACACGCGATCCACGGCGCGCGCATCGATCCCGGCGCGAGCGAGGACGTCGTCGAGGACACCGTCGATCGCGTCGAGGTCCTCGGCGATCCAGGTCTCGAAGTCGGCGCGCGCGAGCGGCAGGTCGAGCTCGATCGCACGCAGGGTCACGCGATCCGCATCCGCGTGCGACAACCGGACCTTCGCACCCTCGACCGCCTGGTGCAGCGGCAGACCGAGATCCTCTTCGATCATCTGGACGAGTCGTTCGATCTTCGCCGGCTCGAGCGCGCCGCGCTTCACGCGATCGAGCAGGCGCTGGGTCGACTCCTCCTTCAGGAACGAGAGCAGGTGCCAGCGGCGGAGGTGGCCGTAGATCCATGCCGGGACCGGCGCCTCGCCGCCCATTTCATCGGTCGTGTAGCGCGAGCCGCGACCGAGCGCGGGTGCGACCACCGCATCGATCACGCGCGCATCGAACGCATCGCCGGAGATCCCGACGCCGCCGGTCGCGAGCACGCGGGCGGCGCCGCGCCCGACCCGGATCGCCGAGAAGTCGGTGGTGCCACCGCCGTAGTCCGCGACGACGACGAGCTCCTCGTGATCGAGCCGCGCCGCGTAGCTCGCCGCGGCGCCGACCGGCTCGTACTCGAACACCGCCTCGCTGAACCCGGCCTTCGCGAGGGCTTCCTTCATCCGCGCGACCGCGCGCGCGTCGTCAGCGGCGGTGTCCGCGCCCCAGTAGCGAACCGGCCGGCCGATCACGCAGCGCGTGCCGAGGTCGCGAGGCGCGGCGGCCCGGATGAGCCGGAGATACGCGGCGATCATGTCGTCGAGCGCCCAGCGCCGGCCGAGGATCTGGGTCTTCGAGAACGACGCGCTCGCGAGGTGACTCTTGATCGACTGGACGAGCCGGCCCTCGCCCTCGGTCTGGAGGTAGCGTTGGATCGCCGGCGCGCCCGCGGTGAGCCCGCCGCCCGACTCGAAGTAGAGCACCGTGCGCCAGTAGCCGGCGCCGGCGAGAGGGACCAGCTCGACCCTGCCCGCCTCGTCGCTGATCGCGACCGCGGAGTTGGTCGTGCCGAAGTCGATACCGACGTGCATGGCCCACACCCTCAGCGATCGCGCCGGGCTTTACTAGCTATCGCCGTGGCGCTATCCTGTGGGAGCCACTCGGGATGACGGCAGGATCGCAGTGCGATTGTGTCGCCCCGCAGGCACCCAGTGCACGCCGTTCGCGCCGGGATACTCGACCGTGCGGATCGATGCCTGGGTCGCCGGCGCGAGCAAGAAGCTCTGGAACGCGTAGGCCGCATCGGCGTTGCCGCCGCGGACGACCACCGACACGAGCATGCGCTGGAGCAGCGGATCGGCGAGGACGAGCGGCTCGAGCTTCGCGGTCGGCGTGCGGAGGAACGGCGTGAGGCCCCACAGCGTGTAGCCACCGCGCGCGCCGGCGCGCTCGATCGCACCACCGCGCGACGTCGCATCGTCGATCCACCAGCCGGCGCGATCCGGGGCACCTGCGGCATGCCACAGGATCTCGCTGAGGTAGCGCACGCCGTCGAGGTCGTTGAGCACGAACGGGCTGCGCCGCGAAGCGATCCGGCGCATCGCCTCGCCCGCATCGACGAGCCCGCGGATCTGGGCCGGGTCGTCGGGAGGACCGAGGAGCGCCATCTGGTTGCTGAACACGGTGCGCGGCCACTCGCCGCGACCATCGAGCACGAACTGCTCGGCGTCGTGATGGCCGAAGTGCGAGATCACGAGGTCCGCCTCGCCGGCGCGCGCGCGGACGTAGACGTCGGAGCCCGTCGCGATCTGGACGCGCAGCGGATGCGCCGCCTCGAAGCGCTCGACCAGGTGCGCCAGCAACCCGCCCTCGACGGCGGTCTTCACGCTGGCGACCCGCACGACGCCCGGCTCGCCGCTGCGCGCGGGAGGTGGCGTCGCGTTGCGACACGCGGCCAGCGCCGCCGCGCCCGTCAGAAACGATCGGCGATCCATCGAACCAGTACAGCACGCCCTGGCTCTCTCCAGGGTCCAATGTTACGAGCGACAGATGCGCGGCGTGCTGGCCCTGCTGCTCGTGCCCGCGGTGGCGCACGCGTATCGCCCGTTCGACGGTAGCGACGCCGCGGTCACCGCCCCCGGTGAGCTCGATCTCGAGCTCGGTCCGGCCCAGGGCGTGCGGATCGGCGGTGCGACCACGTACCTGCCCGGCGCGCTGCTCGGTGCGGGTGTCGCGCGCGACTTCGAGCTGCTCGTCGACGCGGCGAGCGCGATCGGCGGCGGCCGCGACTCCGCGATCGCGAGCGACTTCGTCGTCAAGCACGTGCTCCGTCACGGCGGCCTGCAAGGCGGCGGCGGACCGAGTCTCGCGATCGAAGCGGGCATCTTGTTTCCCACGCTGCCCGCCGAGGGCACGCAGACCGGTTGGCTCGCCGGCGCGATCGCATCGCAGGTGTGGGACCTCGTCACGATCCACGCGAGCGTCGAGGCGGTGTACGGCCGACGACGCGCACTCGGTCCGATCGCGAGCGTGATCGCCGAGGGGCCCGAGAACTGGGAGGTTCGCCCGGTCGGGGAGCTCGTCGCGGCAGACGTCGATGTCCGGGTGCTCTCGCTCCTCGGTGGAGCGGTGTGGCGCGCGAGCGAGAAGGTCGCGTTCGATGGGGCCGTCCGGATCGCGCGGATCGGTGAGCGCGACGCGATCGAGGTCCGCGCCGGGGTCAGCCTCGCGTTCGCGCCCTAGGCTCGATCACGATCTTCTCGAGATGCGCGCGCGGATACCTGGGGCCGCTGCGCGAGGAGCGCGGCTCGATCGTCCCGCTCACCGAGATCAGGCCGGTCGCCTCGATCGTGCCGCTGACGGAAGGAAGGTTGTTGCCCACGCCTCGTGGAGTTGCAACGCGCGCGCCCGCGCAACCGCGCGAGATCATGAATTGCTTGGTGTCCCAAGCTTGCGCGGTGTGCAGGTCTTCACCTACGCCTTGATCGGGAGACTCTTTCCCGAGATCCCGGCGAAGAAGTCGTTGCCCTTGTCGTCGACGACGATGAACGCCGGGAAGTCGACGACATCGATGCGCCACACCGCCTCCATGCCGAGCTCCGCATACTCGACGACACTGACCTGCTTGATACAGTCCTGCGCGAGCCGCGCGGCCGGGCCGCCGATCGAGCCGAGGTAGAACCCACCGTACTTCTTGCACGCGTCGGTGACGTCCTTCGAGCGGTTGCCCTTCGCGAGCATCACGAGGCTGCCACCCGCGGCCTGGAACGCATCGACGTAGCTGTCCATCCGGCCTGCGGTCGTCGGGCCGAACGAGCCCGAGGCGTAGCCGGCCGGTGTCTTCGCGGGTCCGGCGTAGTAGACGGCGTGGTCCTTCAGGTACTGCGGCAGGCCTTCGCCGCGGTCGAGGCGCTCCTTGAGCTTCGCGTGGGCGATGTCGCGCGCGACGATCAGCGGGCCGCTCAGCGAGAGGCGGGTGCGGATCGGATACTTCGAGAGCGTCGCGCGGATCTCGCTCATCGGGCGATCGAGATCGATCTTCACGACCTCGCCCTCGAGCTCCTCGTGCGTGGTGTCGGGGAGGTACTTCGCGGGATCGGCCTCGAGCTGCTCGAGGAACACGCCGTCGCGGGTGATCTTCCCGAGTGCCTGGCGATCCGCGGAGCAGCTGACCGCGATCGCGACCGGGCAGCTCGCGCCGTGACGCGGCAGCCGGATCACGCGGGCGTCGTGAACGAAGTACTTGCCGCCGAACTGGGCGCCGATGCCGGTCGTCCGGGCGATCTCGACGACCTTCGCCTCCCACTCGAGGTCGCGATACGCGCTGCCGCGCGGGCCACCGTGGGTCGGCAGGTGATCGAGGTAGCGCGCCGACGCGAGCTTCGCCGTCTTGAGCGTGTGCTCGGCGCTGGTGCCACCGATCACGACGGCGACGTGATACGGCGGGCACGCGGCGGTGCCGAGCGAGCGCAGCTTCTGATCGAGGAACGCGGCGAGGGACTTCGGATTGAGGAGCGCCTTGGTCTCCTGGAACAGCAGGCTCTTGTTCGCGGAGCCGCCGCCCTTGGCCATGAACAGGAAGTGGTACTCGTCACCGTCGGTCGCGAACAGGTCGATCTGTGCGGGGAGGTTCGAGCCGGTGTTCTTCTCCTCGAACATGTCGAGCGGCGAGACCTGGGAGTAGCGAAGGTTCGAGGTCTGGTAGGTGTCGAACACGCCGCGCGAGATCGCCTCTTCATCGCCACCGCCCGTGATCACGTACTGGCCCTTCTTGCCCATCACGATCGCGGTCCCGGTGTCCTGGCAGCCCGGGAGGATCAGGCCGGCGGCGATGTTCGCGTTCTTGAGCAGCTCGAGGGCGACGAAGTGATCGTTCGGCGACGCGTCCTGGTCGTCGAGGATCTTCTTCAGCTGCGCGAGATGGCCGGGGCGGAGCAGATGCGCGATGTCGCGCATCGCGGTCCGGGTGAGGAGCGTGAGCGCCTCGGGCGCGACCTCGAGGAACGTCTTGCCGCGGGCTTCGAACGTCGCGACGTGATCGCCGGTCAGCTTGCGGAACGGAGTGTCGTCGTGATGACCGACCGGCAACAGCTCCTGATACTCGAATGAGGCCCCGGAGGGTGCGACTGCCATGGCCGGAAGCTAGCTCATGGGACGGCCGGGGTCTCGCTGGTGGTGACGTGCGCGATCGAAAACCCGGTCACGAGCACGTCGCAGCGAAGCGCGCCGCGGCCGAAGGCGAGCTTGCCGAGCGCGCCCGAGACCGTGGGATACGCATAGAGGGTCTCGCGACTCGCGAACGTCGGATCGAAGCGGACGAGCTCGTCCTTGCTCATCTCGTGGACGAGCGCGTACGTGCGCCCTTGCTGATCGAGGCCGGTGAACTGGAGCGCGATCGTCTCGAACGGAAACAGCGTCGTGAACGTCGCGTGCGCGCCGGCGGCATCGAGGTCGAGCTCGACGAGGCCGTGGTCGTACGACACGCCGCGGGCGGTGCGCGCCCCGGTGAAGTAGAGCTCGCGCAGCATCACGGGCGAGGAGATCGGCGTCGCGGCACCGGTCGCGAGGTCGACCTTCTGGATCCCGGTGAAGCTGCCCTCGAACAGGAGGCCGTCGGGAGAGAACGCGAGGCTCGTCGGGCCGCTCGTCGAGGTGACGTGCGGGCCGACCGCGGTGGCGGTGCCGTTGACGATCTTGATGATGCCGATCGTATTGCTGTCGCCGACGAGCGCGTACGGGACGCCGGCCGGATCGGTCGTGATCCAGGTGACGCCGACCGCGCCGCTTCCGACGTGAGCCCAGGTCGGCTCGGCCGGCTGGTTCGGGCGATAGCGCGAGATGTACTCCTCGCCGCCGTCGTACATCGCGTGGAACACCGTGCCGTCGGGTGCGACGGCGATCGCGTTGCCGTAGTAGAGCTGGGTCTGATCGAAGGCGGTGGTACCGCAGGTCGGCCAGGTGAACATCGGGTCGCCCGAGCCCGAGCCAGAGCCAGATCCCGAACCGGATCCAGATCCCGAATCCGCGGCGAGGGTCGCGTCGGGATCGCCCGCCTGCTGGGCCGGACCGCTGCACGCGACGAGACAGGCAAGAACGCAGATCCGGACGGACATGTCGTGTAGACGCACGACACCGGCAAACTGGGAACGTTAACTGGCTTCAGAGGGGGCCGAGCGCGGCGACGTCAGCGGCGGATGCGGTTCGCAGCCACACGAGGTAGCCGGCGACCGCGTCGCGCTCCGTCATGGTCAGGTCGGTCTCGAAGCGCGGCATCTCGGACTTGCTCGCCATGTGGACGGCCTTCTTGGGGTTCGAGAGGAAGCTGGTGTAGTAGTCGCGCGAACCGAGGTCGGCGAGGCCGGGACCGCTGCCACCGGCGACTCCTTCCTCGAGCGAGTGGCAGTCGGTGCACGCCTTCTTGAACGTGGCGACCCCGGCATCGCGCTTGACCGGATCGACGTCGGTCGCGCCGGTCTGCGCGTAGAGGAGCTCGGTGAGGTTGTCGATGTCGGCGGGCGGCAGCTCGACGGGAGCCATCGCATCTTCGGTCGCGGCGAGCCTGGTGTGCTTCCAGTAGGGCTCGCCACTCGGGGCCTGGAGGAAGCCTTTCAGCCACGCGCGATTGCCGTGACCGGCGGCGATGATCGGGCCCTTACGGTCCTTGCTATCGGCGGCGTGGCAGCTCTTGCACTTCTGCTCGAAGATCGCGCGCGGCAAGTACATGGGGACGGTCTTGAACACGTCGATCCCACCGGTCACGGGCACGCCGTTCTTCACGGCGAGCGCGCGCGCCCGCGAGGCGAGCATGTCGGCGGCTTGCTCGCGCTTCGCGAGCTCGGCGTCGCCCGCGTCACCCGCGTACGACTTCAAGGTCAACACGCCGATCAGGACGAACAGGCCGACGACCGCACCGACGTACGGCAGGCGCTTCTTCGGCGATCGATCGGGTTCGCGATCGACGAACGGCAGGCCGACGAGCAGGCCGCCGACGACGACCGGCGCGGCGAGCGCCGCGAACCGCTCGTACGAGCCGGCGAGATGCCGCAGCTCGAACAGCCAGCGGAAGTACCAGAGCGGGCGCGCGTCGAACGCGGCCGCTGGATCGGCGGGCGCCGAGAGCCCCGCACCGTGCTGGCAGATCACGTAGCCGAGCAGGACCGCGAAGACGATCGCCATCGCGATCACGTCGAGGAGCGTCTGCTGTGGCCAGCGCCGGATCGCCGCGAGGCCGTCGCGGCCCCACCGCGGCGTCGTGTTGTGGAGCCGGCTGATCCAGACGTGCGCACCGACGACGAGCGCCGTGACCCCCGGGAGCACGACGACGTGCAAGGTGTTGAACCGGGTCAGCGTGAGGTTGCCGTAGTCGTTGCCGCCGAGCGCGAGCCCCTTGAGCAACGTGCCACCGGGTGCCGAGGTCGCGATCCCGATCTCGACGTGATTCGCCCAGTACCCGGCCTGATCCCAGCGCAGCACGTAGCCGGACACCGCGAACCCGAGCACGATCAGCATCAGCACGAGCCCGAGCCACCACACGAGCTCGCGCGGCTTCTTGTACGCGCCGAAGATCGCCGCCTGCACGAGGTGCGCGCCACACACGATCACGAGCGCCGATGCGCCGTGGTAGTGCAGCCCGCGCACGAGCCAGCCGAGCGGCACCTGATCCTGGATGTACGCGACGGACGCCCACGCACTCGCGGTCGACGGTGCATAGAACGCGGACAGCGCCGTCCCGGTCAGCGCCTCGACGCCGAGGAGCATCACGAGCACCCAGCCCGCGACGTACGCGAACGACGGACCGCCGGGGATGCCCACGCTCGTCCGATCGGCGAGCGCCCGCGTCCGCTCGGCCATCCACTCGGTCAGGCGCTTCTTCACGCCGGCTCCCGCGTGGCCGTGTCGAGCTTGTAGCGAACCCAGGTCAAGCGCAGCCGGCCATCCACCACCGTGATCGGCAGGGGATCGAGATCGCGCTTCGCCGGGCCGGCGGCCGCGACGAGCGCACCGGAGTCACTCCACTTGCTGTTGTGACACGGGCACAGAAACGTCTGGCCGTCGAAGCCGACCGCGCACCCGAGGTGCGGACACACCGACGACAGCGCCTCGAGCTTCTGTTCGTTCGGTCTCCGGACCCACGCCGAACCGAGCGCGACGTCGTGCGCGGTGGTCCACGCGTCCTTGACGAGCGGCGCGATCACGTCGAGCCGCTGCCACGGCGCGCCGACCTTGATCCGCTCGATCGCACCGACGTCGATCGGATCGCTCGGCGTGGTCACCGTCTGCGCGTTCGTCGGTGCCACACAGACGCGCAGCGCCGGCACCGCGATCACCAGGCCCAACCCACCGCCGAGCGCGCAGGTCGCGGCTTTCAAGAAGCCGCGTCGATCCGGTTCATCACCCATCACTCGTAACGGTAACAGAGCCGTCCCACGGCTTGGCCGTTACGGTCGCAACGCAATGTTCGGATCATTTCGATGCGACTTCGAGGTCGTGCCGACCTCTTAGCCCGCCTGCTTCAACCCATCGTGCGCTCTTCGCGCTCCTGATCCTCTTTGCACTTGATACAGAGCGTGGTCTCGGGACGCGCTTCGAGCCGCTTCTTGCCGATCGGCTCCTCGCAGATCTCGCAGATCCCGAACGTGCCGTCGCCGATCTTCTTCAATGCCAGATCGAGCTTCGACAGCAGGCTCTTCTCGCGGCCGCGGAGGCGGAACTCGAACGACTGGAGGTACTCGCTGGACGCCAGGTCCATCTCGTCCGGCAGGTCATTCGTATCGAGCGACATGTTCTCGATCGCAAGCATCTCGCGCGCCCGCTCCAGCACTGCCTTGCGCTTCTCTTCGAGAAGCTCCTGAAACTTCTTCAGCTCTTTCTTGTTCAGAGCTTTCGACGTGGCGGCGGTTGCGGTGGTCATGGACCCTCCTGAAAGGCGCGACAGGATAGTGATGACCCATAGGCATGACAACCCCCCATTGGTAGAGATCGACCATCATACCCAGGCCAATGGCTTGACACTACGTCGGGTGTACCGCGAAACTGTTTGCGATGGCTGGTTCGGATAAGCGCAAGCAGTCTCTATACTTTCCCGAGGACATGCTGAAGGAAATCCAGGACGAGGCGACTCGTCAGGATCGGTCTTTGTCGTGGATCGTCCAGAAGGCATGGAAGATCGCTCGCAAAGAGATCATGAAGTATCCGTCGGTGAACGAGTTCCCCGGCGAAGAAGACGAGAAAGAGATCGCCTAAGCGGCAATGCCCGCATGGGCGTATGCCGTCAGCAACGACGGCAACCCTCTGTTTTACGAGTCCTGGGGAGAACGTGGAGCACTGACACCAGTGCTTCTGTGCGATGGCATCGGTTGCGACGGCTACGTCTGGCGCTACCTGCGCGCCGACCTGCCCGAACGGTTCGGCCTCCATCCGCACTACCGCGGTCACGGTCGCACCGCGGCTCCGAAGGACCCGACCCACGTCACGATCGAGGATCTCGCCGATGACCTCGCGTGCGTCCTCGACGATGCCCTCGTCGAACGCGCGGTGCTCGTCGGTCACTCGATGGGGGTCCAGGTCGCGCTCGAGACCTATCGCCGCCACCCCACGCGCGTCGCCGGCCTGGTGCTGTTATGTGGAGCGCCTTCGCACCCGCTGAAGACGTTCCGCGGCACCGCCGCACTCGAAGACGTGCTCCCCACGATCCAGAAGTGGGTGCACCGGGTCCCCGGCTTCATCAACTCGATCACCCGCCGTGTCCTCCCGACCCGGCTCGCCTACGAAGTTGCCGCACGGCTCGAGATCCGGCGCGACCTGGTCGAGCCGAACGACTTCATGCCCTACCTGGAAGGGATGGCGCGCATCGATGCCCGCCTCTTTGTCGCGATGCTGAGCGCCGCCGGGCAGCACAGTGCGGAAGATTTGCTTCCCCACATCGCAGCGCCTACGCTTGTGGTGGTCGGCGCGCGGGATGGGTTCACACCCGCCGAGCGCGGACGTGCGATGGCCGCGGCAATTCCGTCCGCGGAGCTCCTCGAGATCCCCAACGCGTCGCATACGGCACCGATCGAGCGTCCCCACCTCGTCGACTTCACGATTCGAGACTTCATGACAAGAAGGGTCGACTCTCCTCGGGAGTGAGATCGCGCTTTCTCACCCTGTGGGGACATTGAACCCTGGTCGCGAAATTTCTGAAGGCACTTCGATGAGCGCCCTCGCGCGGCTGCATTTTTTGTATGGCTTCGCGCTGATATTCATCGCTTTTCCGAGTTCGATCGGGCAAGGTCGCGGTCCATCACAGCTGCGACCCTTCAGGGGGAAATCGAAGGTTCCGCTGTGAAATCAGGAACAAAAGAGCCATGGAAACCGACAAGTCAATGACACGCCCTGTCCTCCGTCGGCCGGACGACGACAACGATGGTCTGGTTGCCTTGCCGCCCGTCCCGCTGGTCCGCCAGCGCCTCCGGACGTCGGTCAAGGAATTCGCCATCTCCCAGCCCGGACGCCGCGCGGCCGCTCTTGCCGCGGTCTGGATTGCTGCCACCGGCTGTGAAGCCGATCTCCACCACTACGATCCCGAAGAGGCGCTCCGCACGTATCGCCTCATCGAGAGCGAGCTCCGCGCGGAGCTCCGTATCTCCCTTGGCCGTGCGATCACGAACGAGCCGCACGCGGCCACGCGCAACACGATGATCAGCATGCTCGAGCACCTCGAGGAGCTCGAGGCCGCTGCTGTCGCACCGCGCCCGGCCCGTCGCCGCCGCCGCCGCTAGAAAAACCACATAGCGAAAACGGCCCTGACTCTGCGTGAGTCGGGGCGTTTTTGTTTTCGGCCGCCGGGGCCGGTCCTGCCGAGTCGGGCCGGCGCGCTAAGGTGCGGGAGATGGATACGGTCGTGATCCCGGCGAACCGGATCGAGCGGGCCGCCGCGATCATGGCGCGGCGCTACCGGGCCGGCGCGGTCGTGATGGTCGGGGGCGCCGGCGTGATGGGTGCGGTCGCCGTGGCTTCGCTGATCACGGGAGCCGCGGTGGGTTCGCTCGCGGCGTTCGCGATCTTCGCCGTGATCGCGGGCGCGTTCGCGTTCGCGCTCCGCCGGAGTGCGCTCCGCGCGGCGTGGGTGGGCAAGCAAGCGGCGACCGATCCGTCGCTGATGTGGCTCGTCGAGGATTACCGGCTCGTCGCGCTCGACGAGGTCGGCGCGCCGCTCCCCGAGCTCGCGCTGAAGATCTCGCCCGCGCTGCGCCGCGAGCTGACCGAGATGCCGCGCGCACTCGTGCGCTGACGCCTCGTCCGGCTGTCCGCCGGATCTCGGACTCGCTCGTCCGAGCCTCGGTCGCGGCGCGCGCTACGTGGTTGAAATTGCGAGCACGCGCGTTGGCGTCGCGCTTGCTGAAGGCCGCCGCGATGACCGCCGACTCAGACGCAAACCGACCAACCGCAGTTCCGGCACAGCTGACAGCGCGACTGCACCAGCAACACCGATCCGCACTCCGGGCAGCTCGGCTCGGCCGCCGCCTGGACCGTGCGCTGACCGGTGACCAGCACCTGGCCCTCGCGGCTGCCATCCCGATAGACCGTGATTCCCTTGCAACCAAGCTCGTACGCGAGCTGGTACGCAGCTTTCACGTCGACGGCGGTGGCGGTGCGGGGGAGGTTGATCGTCTTGGACACGGCCGCGTGGACGTACTTCTGGAAGGCGGCCTGCATCCGGACGTGCATGGAGACGTCGACCTCGTGCGCGGTCGGGAACCGGCGCTGGAGATCGCCGGGGACGTTCGCGTTCCCGCGGACCCCGCCGTGGGCGGCGACCTCGGCGAACAGCGCCTCGCTCGCGATCCCGCGCTCCTTCGCGATCCGCTGGAACGCCGGGTTGATCTCGACGAGCTCTGCACCGTCGAGCACGTTGCGCCGGTAGGCGAGCGCGTAGAGCGGTTCGATCCCGCTCGAGCAGCCGGCGATGATGCTGATCGTTCCGGTCGGCGCGATCGTGGTCGTGGTGGCGTTGCGCAGGGGCCGGTGCCCATCGCGCTGCCAGCGCGATCCGTGCCACGCCGGGAACGGCCCGCGTTCCTCCGCGAGGGCCTCGCTCGCGGCGAGCGACTCGTCCTCGAGGAACTTCGCGACCCGGTGCGCGAGCTCGATCGCGGGCTCGCTGTCGTACGCCACGTCGAGGAGGACGAGCGCGTCGGCCCACCCCATGATGCCGAGTCCGATCTTACGCGTCGCTTTCGTCGCGCGCTCGATCTCGACGAGTGGGTATCGGTTCGCGTCGATGACGTCGTCCAGAAACCGCACGCTGTCGTGGATCATCGTGCGCAGGCGCGGCCAGTCGAGGTCGTTGCCGGCGACGAACCGGCCCACATCGATGGAGCCGAGCGTGCAGGACTCGAACGGGAGAAGTGGCTGTTCTCCGCAGTTGTGAACCAACATCCCGTTCGCGAAGAAGTGCCCGGTCGTCGGCTCGGTGAGGTCGAAGACCTCGGCCTCACCCTCGAGCTCGAGCCCGGTGAACGTCAGCCATTCGCGGTACGGCCCCTTGGTGTAACCGGCAAGCAGCTCGTCGAGTCGTCGGGTCTTGGTGGCGATCAAGAATCCGATCGCCGCGGCGTACGTGCGAAGCGAAGCGCGAGCGATGACGAGCTCGTGTTGAGCCGCGCACATGTACTCGCGCAGCTCCCCGTCGGAGTTCGGAAGCAACCGAACCTGCTCGAGGCGTCGGTTCGCGTAGATGACACTGCTGATCCCGAACTGAAGAAGCAGCTGCTGCGCGCCGCGAAGCAATCCGAGCTCGTTGCTGGCCAGGCGAACGCTCACGCCCTTATCGAGGTTGCTCTGGACGGAACCGTCGGCGGAGAACAAGGCGCGAAGGTAGCCAGCAGCCATCGCGGTGTTGCCACGCCAGATGAGCTCCGGTACCGCACGCTTGCACCCTGGATCGATCCCGCGCTCAGCGAGAAACGCGCGAAGGCGCTGACTGCGGATGTACAGGAGGTCGCGAGCTCCAACCGGATTGAGACTGAGGTCTCGCTCGACGAGCGAGCGAACCGTCTCGAGCAAGCGCGGCGCAGCATCCCGCTTGTCCTCCCCGTAGAAGCTCAACACGGCCGTCGGATGACCAGCGGTGTGGTCCGTGAAGTGCCCGTCACCGACGAGCCACCCGACGACCTCTCCCAGCCGCGCATCTGCGGTGTCACGCGCTACGTCGGTGAGGCTCGGCGCAGCAAGTCGGCGGATTCGATCCCCTGGCTCCAGGAGCTCGGCTGCGACGTCGCCGCGCTCGGTGGCAACCAAGTGATCACCCGTCAGGTGCATCTCGGCGCCCTCGAGGGTCGAGAGTTTGTAGACTGGCCGGACGCCCGTCGGAATGACGCGCGTGGCTTCCCGAAACACGACGGCATCGCCGTCGAAGGTGGCGACGCGAGGCGTGGTGCCTACGAGATCCACGATCGGGATCAACCCTCGTCCTTCGACCCAGATCCGCGTGTCGCCGGTGACGCACGGATTGGTCGCCTCGATCGCACCAGCGTCGGGCGTCGGCTGGAGGTCGTTGACGCGATCGATGAAGACGAGGCCGGGATCGCCGACGGACCACGCGGCGTTCGCGATCGCGTCGAAGACACGGCGCGCATCGAGTACCCCATCGACCTCGCCGGTGCGTGGGTTCACGAGGTTGTAGGTGGTGCCGGCGCGCACCGCGGCCATGAACGCGTCGGTCGCGGCGACGGAGAGGTTGAAGTTGCGCATCCGCGCGGGGTCGAGCTTGATCGCGATGAACTCGAGGATGTCGGGGTGATCGACGCGCAGCATGCCCATGTTGGCGCCGCGGCGCGTGCCGCCTTGCTTGATCGCCTCGGTCGCAACGTCGAACACCTGCATCAGCGCGACCGGGCCGGACGCGCTGCCGCCGGTGGAGGTCACGAGATCGCCGGTCGGGCGCAGGCGCGAGAACGAGAAGCCGGTGCCGCCACCGGTCTTCTGGATCTCGGCGGCCCAGCGGACGGCCTCGAAGACGCCGGTGGTGGAGTCCTCGACCGGCACGACGAAGCATGCCGCGAGCTGGCCGAGTGGTCGGCCTGCGTTCATGAGTGTCGGGGAGTTCGGCAGGAAGTCGAGGGTGCTCATCATCCGCTCGAACGTGGCGGAGACCTCGGCCACGCGATCGGCACCGGCGCCGTGCCAAGCCTCGACCGCCGCGATGTGGGTCGCGACGCGATGAAAGAGCTGAGCTGGCGTCTCGACCACGGCGCCGTGATCGCGGACGAGGTAGCGCGCGCGGAGGACCTGGAGCGCGTTATCCGTGAGCGTCGACGCCACGTTCGGACCGTACGCTCCGTCGCGCGGTCACGCAACCAGCCGCCGCAGCTCGCGAGGATGCTCGGCGTCGTGCTCGGCTGGGTCGCGAATTCGCTCGAGTGGCTCGGTCGCGCGATCGTCGCCCTGCCCGTCTGGCTCGGTCGGGCGATCACCCACGGGATCGGACGGAGGGTCCCGACCCGCGGCGCGAACGAGCCTGCGCACCATCCCGAGCAGACGTCTGCGTTCCGGCGGGTCGCCGCGCGCCACGTTCGGGCGAGAGCCTCGCGGCGGTTGCTCGTGATCGCGGTGCTCGCGATCCTCGCGGTCCTCGCCGCGCGGGTCGAGGCGGGCCCGCGAGTGGGCGTCCCGCCGGTGATCGCGAGTGAGAGCTGCGACGACGAAGGCTGCGAGGACGATCCGCTGGCGGACGTGATCCCGCGCGTCGTGACCGCGGTGGGCTCGCGCGCCGAGGTGAGCGGCGGTGCGCGCGAGCTCGCGAGCGGCGACGGCTGTGACTGCACGGGCGGCTTGCCGGTGCCGGTGAGCGCGGTCGCGGCGGCGGCGATCCGCGCGGCCGGGCTCGACGGCGATCCGGTGCCGGGGTGGAACAAGCGCGCGCGGCTGGCCGGGCTGGTGCCGACGATCTCCGCACGCGCAGGCCGCAACCTGACGTGGCGCGAGATCGACGATCCGACGCTCGGCTACACGACGATGATCGATATCCGCGCGACGTGGCACCTCGAGCGCCTGATGTTCGATCCGAACGAGATCCGGATCTCGGCGATGGATGTCAGCCGCCGGCGCGAGAAGCGGCGCGTCGAGATGCTCGCGACCCACACGTACGCGGCGTGGCTCGCGGTGCCACGGGGAAGCGGGCGCGCGGCACTGCTCGCGGCGGACCTCGATGCGATCACGGATGGCTGGTTCTCGTCGGCGATCGCGGTGAAGCAGTAGGATCTCGCAGGCGCCAACCGCGGGAAACCATGGAGGCCGCGGCGCGTCCGAACGGCGGACAGCTCGTGTCTACCCCAGCCCTGCCCGAGCGCTATCGCTCGGAAACTTGCCAGCTTGCCGTCGAGCCGGCCATGCTTTCGAGAGAAGTGTCCACCACGACCAGCCGCGAGCACCCGCGCTACGCCCACGAAGCCGCGGTGACGTTTCATCTCGCGGACAAGACGGTCGAAGGCCGGACCCAGAACGTGTCGCGCGGCGGGCTATGCGCGAGCGTCGCCGAGTCGCTGCCGGTGGGCACCGACATCGACATCAGCATCGTGCTCGTGTTCGAGAACGACGTGACCTCCGAGCCGCTGCGCGTACCGGCGCGCGCGGTGTGGTCGACCGAGGTCGACGAGGCCCATCAGGTCGGCATCATGTTCCGCCCGCTCACCGCGGAGCTCGGCGGCTACCTCAACATCTTCCTCAAGTACCTCGACGGTCAGCACACCGAGAAGCGGCCGCGCGACATCCCGATCGACGATCGTTTCCGCTAGTACCGCGACCGTCGGGTTCTGAACCTCCTACGCGTATGCGTATGCGTGCACGTGCACGTGCTCGTCCACGATCCGCGCCCCTGAAGCATCAGCCGACACCCGAATCGACGCGATCCGCGCTGGGCCTGATCCGTCGCGGTCATGGACGTGCACGTGACACGTGGACGTCAGACGATCGGATCAGAACCCGGCGGTCGGAGCACTAGGTCCCGGCATTCCGGGTCAGCGTTGCGAGCCCGAAGCTCGCGCGGGAAGCACGCATGCGATCGCCACCTGCCGCGAAGCGTTCCAGCACTACGCGCACGGGGCTCCGTTCGTCCGGCGCCAGATCCAGTTTTCCCGCGAGCGCGAGCGCGGCGGCGAGGGCGGTCTCGGCGTCGCCATGATCGAGGAGCTCGACCAGCGGCCGGCGGTTCACGGGGCCTTCGGCGTGAGCCGCGACGAACGAGAGCGCGTTGCCGCGAACCCTGCCATGGTCGGCGCGTAGCAACGGCGCGACGACCCGCATGCCGGTGTCGCGCGACGTGACGCGCATGCCGACACGACCGAAGAGCGTGTCGATCAGCGCGCGCTGGACATCCACCGCTGGGTGTCCCGCATAGCGCTCCCACGCGGGCTCGGATCCCGAGAGCTCGCGCAGACAGCGGAGCGCCGCGACGACCACCTCCGGCTCCGGCGCCGTGGCTGCGGCGCGATCGATCAACTCGCTCACCTCCGCCTCGCGCCCCGTCCACGCCATCTCGCGCGCGACGGCGAGCGCGATGCGCACGCCGCCGGTGTCACCCGCGGTGAGGAAGCGCAGGTAGCGATCGGCGAGCTTCGAGTCGCGGTCGGCAAACTGCCCGAGCACGGTCGCGGCGCGCGTCTCGAGCGAGATGAACCCGCGCGCCTTCAACGTCCCGGCGAGCGCACCGGCGAGGACCCGTTCGACGGCAACGAGGAGCGGGATCCCGCGGTCGCCGAGCTCACCGACCTCGTCGACCGAGAGCCCGAGGTCGTCGACGACCGCACCTGGTTCGCTCGCGCGTGCCAGGTCGGCCGTGACCGCGGCGACGCGCGCGTCGAGCTGGGCGGAAGACAGCACCGGCGGCGTCACGATCGGGATCATCCGGAAGTCGAGGATCAGGGCGACCGGCTCGCCCGTCGCGGTGCGCCCCACGAACGCCGGGTACGAGCCGTCGCCGGCGGAGCTCGCCACCGCGAACGCGTGCGCGGCCACGCCACCGCCCGGCGCCTGCTCCTTCGCAGCGCGCACGCGATCGATCGCTTCGCCGAGACGATCCTGGACACCGGCATCGAAGATCGCCGCGGTCGCGGTCTCGACCCGGATCCCGGGCAGCTGTCCCGCGCGGAGCCCGCTGGTGTCCTCGAACGGAACCAGCGCGAGCTCCCAGGTCGCGCACCGCGCGCCCGGGCTCGCGACGACGAGCTGCGCGACGTCGAAGGACACCAGCTGTGGCGGCACGACCTCGGGCCGGATGACCCGCAGACTCGCCTCGTAACCGCCCGGCGCGAACGCGACGGTGAACGCGGGTGCCCGCGACAGTCCCGCGAGCGGATCACACGCGACGAGCTTGCCGGTCGGCACCTCGATCGTGCCGAGCGGATAGGCGACGAGCGCGCCGCGCGCGAGCCGAACGTCGCCCTCGAGCACCTGGTCGAGCGAGAGCGGCGACTGGCGCGCCATCTACGTCGCGGACTTCTTGGCCTCGACCTGAGCGCGCGCCTTCTGGATGTCGGCCATCATGCCGAGCACGAGGCGCGGATCGGTGAACACGTTGAGCTTCGGCGCGAGCGACTTCGCATAGCGATCGAAGTACAGCAGCTGCTTCGTGATCAGGATGAACTCGTTCGGCATCCGCATCCGGTGGCGCGTCGCGGTGCGCTGGATGCCGGGCAAGAAGTCGGCGTAGTTGACCTGACCGAACGACAGCGTCAGCAGCGGGCTGTACGTCTCCTTGAGGTCGTTCACGAAGCCGTCCATGTCGAGCTTGTCGGGCGCGCCCGACATCTCGACGATGATCTCCGCGAGCCGGCGGTAGTTGCCGGAGGCGAACGCGATCATGTAGTCGGTGACGAGGTAGCGCTCCTTGTCGTCGAACCGGCCGACGATCCCGAAGTCGAGGAAGCCGATCGTGTTGTCGTCGAGGAGCATGAGGTTCCCGGCGTGGACGTCGCCGTGGAAGAACCCGTAGAACACGACGCACTGGAACCACGCGCGGAGCCCGTCGACGAGCTTGCCCTCGCCGTCGATGCCCTTCGCCTTGATCTCGTCGAACTTGTCGACGCGGAGCCCGGTGAAGCGCTCCATCACGAGCACCTTGCGGGTCGTGTACTCGTGCTGCGGCACCGGCGCATGGATGTGCCCGTGGCCGAGCTCGCGCATGATGTCGTTGAACTTGTCGAGGTTCGCGGCCTCCTTGCGGAAGTCGAGCTCCTCTGTCAGCGTCTTGGTGAAGTCGTCGATCACGCCGACCGGGTTCGCGAGGTCGGCGTCGCGGTTGAACTTCGCGAGCTGCGCCGCCATGAACCGCATGATCTTCATGTCGGCCATGCAGCGCGGGATGATGCCCGGGCGCTGGACCTTGATCACGACCGGCGTGCCGTCGCGCAGCTTCGCGGTGTGGACCTGCGCGATCGACGCGGACGCGAGCTGCTTCGGCTCGATCTCGATCAGGTGTGCGGCCTTCTCGGCGCCGAACTCCTCGATCAGGGTGCGCTGGACGTCCTCGAACGGGAACGGCTTGACGCGATCGAGGACCTTCTGGAACTCCTTGACGTACGCGTCGGGGAACATACCCGCGGACGACGCGACGATCTGACCGAACTTGATGAACGTCGGACCGAGGTCCTCGCAGAACATCCGCAGCAAGACCGGCCGCGTCAGCTTCTGGTACTTCGCACTGCGCCCGGTGACCGCGAACCACAGCCGGCGGAGCAGCAGCTTGTCCGCGATCCACAACCAGAAGAACTTCGCGGTGATCAGGCTGAACGCCCAGATCCGGCGAGGGACCGGCAGCGCCACCGACAGGAAGAAGAGCACCGCCAGGACGGCCAGCAGGGAGTACCAGAACATGCGGCCCACATCCTAACACCATCCGTTTCCCCGGCACGGCCGGCAAAGTCGACCAGCCGGGCTATGCTGCCGCCGGGTGCTGACGACGATCACCGCCGGTCCGTACACGCTGCGAGGAGTCTCGGTCGGCGGCGTCTACACGTCGATCTCGTGCCCCGAGCTCGGCGTGTTGTTCGACGCCGGGATGCCGGCGCGCTCGCTCGCGACGGTCGACACGATCCTGCTCTCGCACGGTCACGTCGACCATGTCGGGGCGCTGCCCGCGATCCTCGGGATCCGCGCGCTCCACGGCAAGAGCCGGCCCCCGCGCGTGATCATGCCGGCGGAGATCGTCGACGACCTCCGCGCCGCGCTCAGCGCGCTGACCAAGCTCCAGCACTGGCCGCTCGAGATCGAGGCGATCGGCATGACCGCCGGCGAGGAGCGCGAGCTGCGCGGCGATCTCCGCGTGCGCGCGGTCCAGACGTTTCATCCGGTGCCGTCGCTCGCGTACGTGATCGTCCGCAAGGTCTCCAAGCTGCGCCCCGAGTTCCACGACCTGCCCGGTGCCGAGATCGCGGCGCGCCGCCGCGCGGGCGAGTCGCTGCTCGAGCACGAGGAGCGCGCCGAGCTCGCGTACGTCACCGACACGCTGATCTCGGCGTTCGATCACGGCCCCGAGCTGTTCGACGCTCGCGTGCTCGTGATGGAGACGACGTTCCTCGATGACCGCAAGACCGTCGAGGGGGCGCGCGCCGGCTGTCACATCCACCTCGACGAGGTGATCGAGCGCGCCGCCCAGTTCAAGAACGAGACGATCGTGATGATGCACGTGTCGCAGCTCTATCGCCCCGACGAGGTCGCGAAGATCCTCGACGCGCGCGTGCCGCCCGACCTGCGCCGTCGCATCATCCCGTTCGTGCCCGCCGCCCCGCACTGGCCGGGGTGATCGGATCGATCGATGAGCGACGACGACACGACGCCGGTCGAGCTCACCGACGAGCTCGATCTCCACACGTTCCAGCCGCGCGAGTGCGCCGATGTCGTCGAGGAGTACGTCCGCGCCGCGCAGGAGGCCGGGATGACCAGCGTCCGGATCATCCACGGCAAGGGTAAGGGCACGCTCCGCACGATCACCCACGCCGTCCTCGATCGTCACCCCGCGGTCGCGAGCTACGCCCTCGGCGACGAACGCTCGGGCAGCTGGGGCGCCACCCTGGTGACCTTGAAACCCCACGAATAGTCCCGGCAATCTCGGACGCAACCAGCGCCGAGCCGAGCCGATACGGACGGCCATGGCAACGACGCTGTCCGCGGATCTGGTTCGTGCTCGCGTGGTTCATGCCGACGACGCGGCGCTCGCCGCCTTGATCGACGACGCACTGGCGTTTCAGATCGGGCTCGCGATGCCGGCGCTGTTTCGCGCCGAGGCCCGGATCAAGGCGGCGTTCGCGAAGCTCGACGTGGTCGCGGCGCGCGTGCTGTATCAGCGCCTGGTCGCGCCGGCCGCGACCGATCGCGTGGCGTGCCGGTTCGCGCGCCTGGTTCGTGGAACCGAGCTACTCGGGTTCCTGCGCGATGCGCGGCGCGTGAACGCCCGCGACTAGCGCGGAACGCCCATGCCGGTCGGCTTGTCGGGGTCGCCACCGGAGATCAGGACGCGCGCGCCGATGCAGACGGCGGCGATGAAGATGAAGAGGAGGAAGCCCTTCAGGTATTTCTTCGCCTTCGGGCTCATGCGTGCAACGTCGCCATGAGGAGGGCCAGGAGCTCGCCGATCGCGGCGGCGCACGCGACGATGGGCGACGACAGGCCGCGATCGCGGCGCTGAGCGTCGAGGCCGAGGCCGAACGCGACGGCGGCGGTCAAGGCCAGCACGACGATGCCGGCCTTGCCGAGCGCGAGGACGTCGAGCGCGAGGACGCCGGCGCTGAGGGCGGCGATCAACCAGAGCGGCGGAGGGCTCGCGACGAGCGAACGCGGCGAGTGATCGTCGAGGATCGGATCGCCGAGCGATTGCAGAAACACCGCGGCCCACCGGCCGGTGACCGCGGTCGCGACGAACACGCCGAGCCACGCGCTCGGGGCAACGGCGATCACGGCGCCGGCGCGGACGAGCGTCGCGAACACGAGGAACAGGATCGCGGTGACGGTCGGCGAGTGGCTGTCGGCCTCGAAATCGATCCGCTCGACCACGCCCTTCTCGACCAGCGCGGCGGACGCGGCGGTCAGCGTCGCGAGCCCGAGGATCGCGGCGAGCGGGAGCGGAAAGCCGCACGCCTTCGCCAGCGCGGCGACGAGGTACGCGACGACGCCGATCGGGAGGCCGAGCACGACGACCCAGCCCGGCGAGCGCGCCTCGTCACCCGCGGCCTCCGCCGGCCACTTCCACGGCGTCGAGTGGACGAGCGCGACGGCCCCGCCGTACAGCGGGCCGAGCCGGCGCATCCAGTCCTCGCGAGTCGACACGGCCGGAATATAGCCCGAGTGGCTACAGCGCGGGCTTGATCGGGTGGCGCCGCTCGGGCACGGCGGACACGCCGGCGCGCGCGAGGAACGGCGCGGGATCGACGTAGTGCGTGTTCGTGTTGTCGCCGTGAGTGCCGGTGACGTTCGGCACCTCGAGGCTGAAGTGAAGGTGCGGGACCGAGCCGTAGACAGCGGTCGCGCCGAGCGTGCCGATGTACTGGCCGCCGTCGACGTGATCGCCGACTTCGAGGCCATCGGCGATGTCGTCGAGGTGCATGTACGCGGTCAGCGTGCCGTCGTCGTGCTCGATCCGGACGTAGCGGCCGCTCTTGCCGTCGAGGCCGAGCTCGCTGCGCTCGACCCGCACGACGATGCCGTCGGAGACCGAAACGATCGGCCGGCCGCGCGGACCGTCGAGATCGACGCCGCAATGACCGGCGCCGCACTCGCTGCGCTCGATGCCCTTGCGCTCGGCACCGAAGTGCCGGCTCGCCTGTGCCGGGACCTTCTCGACGGTGCCGGTCACCGGGTGGACCCAGTCGAGCAGCGATGGATAGGCCTCGTCGAGCGCGACGCCATCAACGGTCGGGACCGGATACGACGGCTCGCGCACCAGCGGCGGCGCGTCGACGTGCGCGGTCGTGTGGAACGGCAGCGCGAGCGCTTCTTCGTCTGCGAACACGAGCGCGGCGGCCGAGGCGGGCGTCGCTTTTGCGGGCTTGATCGCGAACGCGAGCGCGAGCATCGCGGCGGCACCGCCGGCGACGTAGCGCCAGCGGCCATTCGCGGCGACCGCGGGCCACGCGGCCTCGCTCCACCACACCGAGGCGCGCGTCGCGAGCGAGCGCGGCGCGACGATCGCGACTTCCTCGACGGGCCGCGCGTGCCGCACCGCCCAGCAGGTCGAATGCCATAGCTCGACGCCACCCGCCGTGACATTCGGCTTTCCCTCGTGAAGTGCCACCGGCGAGGCGCACTTCGGACATGTTGCACCCACTGACGTGATGCTAGCGAATCGACCGCGCGATCGATCCGTCGAGTGCGGTCATTCAGCGCGCGACGATCACGATCGTGCAGGTGATGTCGCCGCGTGTCCCACCTCGAACGCGACCTCGCCGCCGATCCGGATCTCGAAGAACCGATCGAGATCGTCGTCGACGATCACCGCAACGATCGGATAGCCGCCGGTCGTGGGGTGCTCTGGACCGAGCACGATCGGCTGGCCGTCGCGCGGGATCTCCAGCGCCCCGCACACCATCGGCCGCGTGCGCTCGGGTGCCGCCGTTCGCGGCAGGTCTGGCCCGACGAGGCGGGTGCCGACGCGATCGCTCGTCGGGGAGATCCGGTACGGCGCCGAGACGAGCGCCGCGAGCACATCCGGTGCGAAGGCGTGGCGATCCGGGCCGGGCACGACGCGGATCGTTCGACGCGTGACCGCGAGCGACGTACCGCTCGGCGCGGCGTTCGCCGGAATCCGTGCGCCCTGCCCGATTCGATCGCCCGCGCGAATCGCCGCCCCGATCCCGGCGGACAGCTGCGTGCTCGCCGAGCCGAGCACGATGGGTGCGTCGACGCCACCGGCGAGCGCGAGATACACCGCGCGCATCGGCTCGCTCGCGATCACGAGCTCCTCGCCCGCCTCGAGCACGCGCGCCGTCTCGCCGATCGCGATCTCGATTCGCGTCTCCACCTGCGCCACGAGCCGCCCGAGCACCTCGATCGCGGGCGCGAGGTCCGCGTTACCAACCGCACGGTTCGCCGCGACGAGCGCACCGCGCACGAGCGCGCCGCCACGCGCGAGCCCCTCGTGCATGAAGCCGGGGCGCCCGCCGTCTTGCACGGTGACCAGGCCGAGCACGCGAACGACCCGCAGCCCCGTCATCGCACGAACCTGACCCGATCGCCGAACCGCAAGCGCGCGCCGTGCTCGGGCGTGAACATGGGACCGTCGACGACGCGACCGATCAGGTGCCAGCCACCGGGCGACGCGAACGGATACACGGCGGTCTGCATTCCCGCGATCGCGAGCGCCCCGGCGGGCACGCGCGGACGCGGGGTCTCGCGGCGCGCGAGCTCGAGCCGCGGATCGAGGCCGTCGAGGTAGGCGAACCCCGGCTGAAACCCGATGCTGCCGACCGCGTAGGTCGCCGCGACGTGCAGCTCGATCACCTCGGCCACGGACAACCGCGTCGCCGTTGCCACCGCCGCGAGATCCTCGCCGTCGTAGACGACGCGCAGGATCACGTCGCGCCCACCGACCGGATCGATCTCGAGGGTCGCGAGCTCGGCGATCTGCGCGGTGAAGTCGCCGGGTGGCGCATCGCAGTAAACGGCGACATCGTGCACCGCGATCACGACATCGCGCACGCCCGGCCACGCACGCACGGCCTCGAGGATCCGCGCCGGTGCGGCGTACGGTCGCGCGAACCTGAACGCGCGATCGCCGAGTCGCTCCATCGCTCGAACCTACCCGAGCGCCGCGCGGACCGCTCGCGCGATCGCCAGCGCGTTCGGCGAATCGCCGTGGATGCACAGCGTATCGACTCGATCGACGAGAGCGCGCGCTTGCGCGACCGCCGCCGCCGGATCCTCGAGCACCGCTCCCGGCTCACCCCGCGGGACGAGCGAGCCATCCGGGCGCAGCGCGCGATCCGCGAAGCCTTCGCGGAGATAGCGCAGCCCGCGCGCGAGCGCCGCATCGCGCAAGGCGTTGGTGGCGCCCCACGACGGACCGATGATCGCGACCTCGCCGAGCGCGCGGATCACCGCACTCACCACCGCCTCGGCGATCGCCGGATCGCGCGCGGCATCGTGATAGAGCGCGCCGTGCGGCTTCGCGAACGCGATCGCGATGCCGTGGTCGACCGCGAGCCGTGCGAGGGCCGCACACTGGTCGTGGATCTGATCGGCGAGCACGTGCGGCGCCACCGCGATCGTCCGTCGCCCGAAGCCCTCGCGATCGACGTACGCCGGATGCGCCCCCGCGATGAGCCCGCGCCGCGCGCAGGCAGCGAGCGCGCGCCCCATCGACGCGTCATCCCCGACGTGCCCGCCGCACGCGATCGCGAGCGCATCGACCAGCGGCCACAGCGCCTCCGGCTCGCCCTCGCCTGCGTCGAGCTCGAGCTGCATCATCCGAGTCTAGCTTCGCTCGCGATCTTCTGCAGGAACGGCGTAGAGTCGCGTCGTGACCACGCCGCAGATCCTCCTGCTCGCGGCCGCCGGCCTGTCGGTTGTCGTCGGCTTCATCATGAAGATGCCGTCGGCCGACCGCCGGAGCGCGCGCAAGCTGCTCGCCGCGACCGACTGGCTCGACGACGAATCGGTCGACGGCAGCCTCGTGAAGGTGACCGGCACGGTGAAGGTCCGCGAGCACGGTGAGCGGTTCGTCTCGCCGCTGTCGGAGACCCGGTGCGTCGTCCAGCGCCTGCGCGTGCTCGTCCGCCGCGGACAGAGTCTGCGCGGCAAGCTGATCGAGGACTTCAAGATCCTGCCGTTCGTCGTGGAGTCCGATGGCGAGCGATACCTCGTCGATGCCGAGCACGCGCTCCTCGACATCTCGCCGGTGCCGCTCTCGCGCGCCGTTCAGCCGCGCAAGAACCAGCTGCTCTCGAGCCTCGGTCACGAGACCGCGAACAGCATGAAGTCCGAGTTCGAGGAGACCATCGTCGAGCTCGGCAAGCTCGTGACGGTCGCCGGCACGCTCGCAAAGCAGGCACCGACCCCGGAGCAGGCCGCGGCATATCGCGACACCGATCCGAAGCTCCGGATCACTGGCACGAAGGAGCGCCCGATCGCGATCAAGGTCGAGCGCTCGACCCCGAACCTCGCCGCCGAACCCTAGCCCGGATTATTCACCCCGCCGTCGGCTGCGACCGTCGCGCTCCGGGCAACTCGCGGCGTACGGCCGGTTCTCGCTCGGCCCGCAC
>Ga0307509_10002658_pt1 | contig 28557 bp, 24 predicted proteins | sample 10_EM_MG_FD_202245 | JGI IMG/M metagenome (GOLD analysis project Ga0307509, IMG submission 202245) | Populus trichocarpa ectomycorrhiza microbial communities from riparian zone in the Pacific Northwest, United States - 10_EM | ecosystem: Host-associated > Plants > Roots > Unclassified | place...
CCAACAAAGGGGCCAGCTTTGTTATCGAACCTCTCAGCATTGCAGACATATTCTGCAACCGACATCTGCGAGGCATAAGATAGACTTGTCACGATAATCGCACCAATAGCCATTATCCCTCCATAGTCATATCGTTATCGTATGTCTCCGTCAGTATCCGTAGGATACTTATTGACGTGCGTGAGTGTGGCTATATCTGATTTCTCAAACTACCTCATCCAACAACACCATTCACTTCTGCGACTTTCATCGTGAGAGCGTGGAGTATAGAATGTGTTGCTTAACCATCGTCCGTGAAAACGTCCCGTTACCTAGTGACCACATTCGCGATTCTCGTCTTTAGTGCTCAGTAACCTTATGCGACGTCGACCGATTTGGCTCGAGCCACTTGCATAAGCTCGCCAAAGGTCTTCCCTCATATATCCCGCGAACGGGATCCCGTTGGACGGACGGCCGCGATGTATACGGGGTTACGAGGAGGCCTCCAATGACCATGTCTTTGGTGAGGGGACGCAACTACGGCGGCGTCTGCCAATGTAGCACCGTCCCAACGCTGGTGCGGGAGGGGGGTGTTGGCTTGTCTTTTTGAACTCAGAATCCTAAGGTAGGGTAACTATAGGTCTTTATTCACTAAGGGAAGGCTAAGCCTTCCGGTATGCCTAACAGCCTTTTACAAGTGTTTTAGCAACTACACTAAGATAACTAGTGACCATCAAAATTGACATTTAAATAACTTTTGCACAGGCTAAAGGCTTTCTGGTATAACCTCGTGTATGCCTATGAACATCTGAAAGCCTCTAGATTGTCAGAAAACTTTTACTTAAGTTCCACATTTTCCTTGCTGGTCAAGATAGGGTAACTGGAATTTCTCAGTATGGTAACTGGGACCCAGAGGCATAATAGTCAAGTGACCAAGGCAGGGTAACTTTGCTATCTTATGTCTTTATCCTCTTTGGAAGTCTGCCGGGTGACATCTGATGTCGCCTTAGAGTCTCCTGTGACTTTCCCATAGTTTCCTTAACTTTATGCGAATGTACTCCTGAAAGGTTACCCTACCTAACAGAGTACACAAGGCTACTCTATCATTCCCTTAGCCTTGCCTTAATTTAACCACCGTTTTGTATACTAAGAATACCAGACCATATTACCTCTGATTACCACTTTATATACCATTTGGAGTAAGATGACAGTCAATGTAGCTACCCATTGTAGGGTTGTTACAATTGATGATTTTACTAGCAGAATGGAGAAGTCAGAAATATTACAAGCAAGACATAGAAGGAAATACAAGTCATCTGAGTCTCTACTCTAAGTCCATCCTCTCGTCCACAGTTGACACTTCATCTGCATATGTGTTTCCAGTTTGGATCTCACTTAGGCGGTTTCGTTACTAATGCTTAGTATTTCTTTTAACCTCAGGGGTGTGAGCATTCATGAGTCTGACAAAAGAGAAAAAAAAAGAGAGAAAAGAGGTGATACTTAGTAGAGTTATTAAAAACCGGAAAACTACTTTTGCTGATCTTGTGTAAATCACTGTTAAGACCAAGGTTTTGCTTTTCAGAACCTAATAACCTCTTCAAGCATGAATCAGAGATCTTACCTCTCTAGCCATGAAACTCATTACAACCCTCAGTGGTATTATGAGCTTCGATTCGGCATAGCATTAATGATACCAGCTCATTAATGAAGTCGATGGGAAGATTGTTCCACTCCTCTAGAACAATTTCTCTTATTATCACATACTAATAATCTCAGTGAATCCTCCTCTTTACTTGATCTTTGATATACCACCAAAGCTCTTCAATGGGGTTTAAGTCAGACAAGTAGTGTGGGAGTAGGATTCTCTCAAACCTACAATCAAGTGATTCTGCCACATTGCAGTTCTTCATATGAGATAGTGCCCTATCTTCTACAAAGTAGAGAATTTCCGGCCTTACAGCCATCTGTTGAAACAAGAAAGGAGGCTCTTAGTGTGCTTTTTTTCTTTTTTTCTTTTTTTCTGTTTTTTTAATCTCGATTATTAATTGTTTCTATCAGGGCAAACGCACACCTGTGCTAATCCCACGGTCCTAGGTACAATGGACTTTCTGCCAAGCGTGGGCCATGTCGTCCAAAACCTCCAACTACAGTCCATCCCGCCATCCCCAAGCTAAAGCCCTCTGACCCTGCCCCACAGAGAAACCCCCGCCCAGTACTACGTCAGCAAAAAAACGATTTGCGTCCGGCGGACACAACTGGCGTCCGGACGGGTTGCGTCCACCCTATGCATCCCGTGCGCCCTGACTGTCCGCCGGACTTTTTTTCTCATCCCATGCGCCCAACAAAGGTCCGCATACTCAGGTTGCGCCCAGAGGCCCCCGGCGCAAGGCAACCGAGATGGGATACACCGGGTGCACCCAGCGGATACGCTCTGCCTCAGATCCACTGGAAGAGACCTGATGAATTACCCCTGCGAGAGTGCCCCTTGGGCGACTAGTATCTTTTCTCCAGATATCCTCTACCGTCATCTAAAACGCCAACTCTGCAGGCAAAGATCACCAGAAGATACACCTTATTAAGAGAAGCTTACTAAGAAGCTATCGTCCCGGTAACGACACATAACACCCCTGATTTTGCTCAAGTTAACAAGTACTGCATCAAATCGCTTAAGTTCCTACATATCACCAGCCGCCAAATCACACAGCTAGTACTCAGAGCGTGGCCTGGTTAGTACATCTGTTCTCCGAACATGTACCTCAAGATTGATTGCTGCAGACTGCTACAGGTGCCAGTGTGTAACCGGTTCAGGCCATACACTAGTTCATCTTGTCCGGCGGATTCTAATACTCCGCTCCCCAGGCGTGGCCGACATCTTGCTGTTGAGCTATCACTCACTTTAACCTCCTGACAGCTACAGGAGTGCCACCGCTTCGGGCCATATACTATTCGATTCTTCTCGTCCGGCGGGTTTAAATGGTCTGCTTCCCAATCCGATCCGACCGCTGGTGGTCGAGCTACCTCATAGTTTGTACTTTTGTTCACCTGGCAGGTACCTTCAGATTGTTTGCTGCAGAGTGCTACAAGCATGCCACAGCTTCGAGCCTTATACCATTGAATCCCTCTCGTCGAGCTGAATCGGATGAGCTATCTCCCAACCCTGGCGGACCTCTGGCTGAGGAGCTATCTGTTAGACGGGAGCCTATCTCAAAGTCTTGCGAGATAACTCAGGCCGATAATCTTAATCGTAGACGGAGATTGTCTAGGAAGGCTCAATGACTCAAAATAGAAGTAGTTAGAATGAAAAAGATTTTTCTAGCGTAAAAACTTATATTGATAAGATCTCTTCTCCGTTGCTTGATAATGTCTAATAGCTCGGGAGGCACCTCGATATTTATATGCTGCGTCTGGGTGGTCGCGGACTACATCCAGTTCTCATACGAACTAAGTACCTGCTAACAAACTCCAGCTTTGTTCTAAAAGTGCGAACACTATTTGACCCTGACAATTCTGTTATCTCACTTCGACTTCCGAATCGCAACACCATGAAATTACCTGACGGTGCTCCCACACCTCAGTCCATTGGTTACGATCCATCTTCGTCGGCATGGAGTCTTTCTTTCCATTTGCATACACAGAATGGTCTCCATGATCGAACCAACAAAGGGGCCAGCTTTGTTATCGAACCTCTCAGCATTGCAGACATATTCTGCAACCGACATCTGCGAGGCATAAGATAGACTTGTCATGATAATCGCTCCAATAGCCATTATCCCTCCATAGTCATATCGTTATCGTATGGTTCCGTCAGTATCCGTAAGATACCCTTGACGTGTGTGAGTGTGGGTATGCCTGATTGCTCAGACTACCTCATCCGACAACACCATTCACTTCTGCGACTTTCATCGCGAGAGCGTGGAGTATAGAATGTGTTGTCTAACCATTGTCCGTAAAAACGTCCCGTTACTTAGTGACCACTTTCGCGACTCTTGTCTTTGGTGCTCAGTAACCTTATGCGACGTCGACCGATTTGGCTCGAACCACTTGCATCAGCTCGCCAAAGGTCGTCCCTCATATATCCTGCGAACGGGATCCGGTCGGACGGACGGCCGCAACGTATACGGGGTTACGAGGAGGGCTCCAATGACCATGTCTTTGGTGAGGGGACGCAACTACGGCGGCATCTGCCGATGTAGCGCCGTCCCAACGCTGGTGCGGGAGGGGGGTGTTGGCTTCTCTTTTTGAACTCAGAATCCTAAGGTAGGGTAACTATAGGTCTTTATTCACTAAGGGAAGCCTAAGCCTTCCGGTATGCCTAACACTATCACCATTCTGACCCTACTGACTGCAATAGGCATGCCACCACTTCGAGCCTTATACCATTCGATTCGTCCCGTCCGGCGGATTCAAATGGTCCGCTTCCCAACTCGATCCGACCGCTGGTTGTGGAGCTACCTTCTAGTTTGTACTCTGATTCCCTGGGCATGTAACTTCAGATTGTTTGCTGCAGAGTGCTACAAGCATGCCACAGCTTCAAGCCTTATACAATTGAATTCCTCTCGCCGAGCTGAATCTATTGAGCTATCTCCCGGCTCTGGCGGACCACTGGCTGGTGAGCTACCACTCATTTTAACCATGCTGACAGCTACAGGCATACCACCGCTTTGAGCCTTATACCATTCGATTCGTCTCGTCTGGCGGATTCCAATGGTACACTTCCCAACTCGATCCGCCTGCTGGCCATTGAGTTACCTTCCGGTTTGTACTTTTGTTCACCGGGCAGGTACCTTCAGATTGTTTGCTGCAGGGGGCTACAAGCATGCCACCGGTTTGAGCCTTATACCATTCGATTCGCCTCGTCCGGCGGATTCCAATGGTACACTTCCCGACTCGATCCGCCTGCTGGCCGTTGAGTTACCTTCAAGTTTGTACTTTTGGTCCCCGGATAGGTATCTTCTCATTGTTTGCTGCAGAGTGCTACATGCATGCTACAGCTTCGAGCCTTATACCATTGAATTCCTCTCGCCGAGCTGAATGTAATGAGCAATCTCCTGGCTCTGGCGCACCTCTGGCTGGTGAGCTATCTCCCTTTTTAACTGCTGACAGCTACAGGCATGCTACCGCTTTGAGCCATATACCATTCGATTCGTCTCGCTCGCCGGATTCCAATGGTACACTTGCTGACTCGATCCGCCTGATGGCCGTTGAGTTACCTTCTAGTTTGTACTTTTATTCACCGGGCAGGTATCTTCAGATTGTTTGCTGCAGTGTGTGTCACAAATTGTGACTAAGCGAGGCAGGTTTCACATGACTAATACTTATTAGTCATAGGTATGTTATTCTTTCACACTATGTAGTCGTTTGACTCATAGATTCTCACATGACTCACGCTTGTGTGTCATTGTTATGATTTGATTGGTTGGTTTTACATGACTCATGATTATGAGTCATAACGATGTAATGACTTTTGCGCGTGACTCATATTATGAGTCACGAGTTTCACGCATATGATGCATTTTGCACACATGACTTGTTTTATGTTTCATGATTGGTTTATGTTTGATTTACGGTATGTTGCGCAGTGACTCATATGGGTCATCTGATGGATTTCGGGTATGACTCATTATGAGTCATGATCGTGTGACTCATAAGATATGAGTCACCAGGGTCAGGGTTGTTGCAGGAAGAGGCCTATATAAAGGATCACGACGGGCCGTAGATATAGATTCTTCACGCAACCATCTAAGTACTTTTCTGTACGAATGATATTGCAATATAACTTTATATTCTTCAAGAAACACTTTATACGTTACGAACTTATATCCCTCTTAAGAGAAGAGGGAATACGAGATAATATTGGACGAAGGCCAAGTTCCAACAGAACTTAAAGAAGTTCTATCGAGAGGCTACATACGATAGATTATAAGATAGTCTATCGGATCGAAGGAAAGGAAATTACGAGCAAGTTAAGTTGTTACCCGTTGCATAAAAATCTCACAGGCTAGAATTGTTACAGTGTGCTACAAGCATGCCACCGGTTTGAGCCTTATACCCTTTTATTCCTCTTGTTGACCGGATTCTAATAGTCTGCTTCCTGATCTTTTCCGACCGCTGGTTGTAGAGTTTTCTCAAAGTTTGTAGTTCTGTTCCCCGGGCTGGTATCTACAGCTTCGAGTCATATACTACTAGTGGTTGAATTCCTTGTACTTCTATAGCTTTAATAAACAGACTGTATTCATTTATTTGCCTACTCTTATACTTGTGAATCACTTTGCTATTAACTATAGACCTGAATGGGCGTTGTGTGGTGTAAAAGAACAAGTGGGCGAACAATGGGTGAACTGGAGCGTGTATGGGTGAACTGGGGCGTGTATGGGTGAACTGGGGCGTGTATGGAAGCCTTTAGTACCACCTTCTGAAGATATTCAGGTGTCATGGGATGGCACTTGGAGTAACTGGGAGGAGACAATTCATTGTTGCAAGGCCTCTGATGGAGGTAGTAGGCGATCCAGAGGTATCAGGTGCAGCCGGGGAGAGGAGGGTTTCGCAGTGTGCATGGTTGCTAGGCAGGGTGCACCGGACGGCACCTGATGCGCCCTGACGTATAATAGGAGTGCCCGGGCGGTAGCACCCCGGGCGGTAGCACCCCGGGCGGTAGCACCCCGGGCGGTAGCACCCCGGGCGGTAGCACCCCGGGCGGTAGCACCCCGGGCGGTAGCACCCAGAACTGGAGTTTACGTTCTAAGCGCCTGGTACGTCTGGCGGATAGGGCGCACCAGATGAACCAGGGCATAGGGTGGTTTTTTTTACTGATGTATGGGTAGAAACTACAAGGAGATGAGAAAGCGGGCCTGAAAGCTACGAACCAAAAACCCTCGCGAAAGCCTAGCCTAAAAGAAAAACATCCCCAACCGACAGTAGACACAACAAACAAAGAAAAGCAAACCCACTCCCCCAAATCAAACAACGTATAAGCTAAACCGTAGTAAAACCCCACCGGGCCCAGCTCCCGAAGGAATAGGGACTCCTGAATGTTGAGTCTCGGGGACACAATGAGGGGAGGTAACTCCCGGGGGCATATAGCCCCGCCGGCCGAGGCTCAGGAAAAGCGATTGAGTTCGAGAGGATGCCGCCTAAAGAAGGAAGGCTCGTGGCAGTCGGAGGAAGATCCGGTCGGCTATTTCGGGAAACAGGACCCGGATAAAATCAAGGTTTAAACATGCTCCCCTAGTCCGAGGACATCAGAAGGGAGTAGAGGTCTGAAGGTGGGCGTAGAGCCGCGAGCAGTAGGGTGCTAGCCGATCCAAACGTCAGGGAGGGGGGGGGGCGGAGGGCTAACCGACACAAGAAGTGCGAGGAAGGCTGACCGAAACGGTGTCACGGTGTTTCGAAAAGTCCGACCGTACCAGCAGAGCACAAAGGAGATAGTGCAATAGCAGAGAGCAGTGCCACCGGGGACAGCTACTTTGCCGATCGACCGAGACTAAAAACCGACCATTGACGGGTGAGGGGTTGCCGACCGTGGAGGGCTGCCTAAGCGAGCCCGGAAAAGAGGGGGTGAAGGCGAACTCAACCAACCCCTAGGAACAAGCTTGCCAGGCCTGCCCACCAGAAGGGAAAGGATGAGGGAGGGGAGATGGCTTCACTCAGACAGAGGCAATGTGGCGTGTCCGAGGAGAGGGGGGTGGATGGAAGAGATGATGATTTCTCGTGGTGTTGAGATTTCAATCGCCGGAGGTGTAGCGGAGACGGAGGATGGAGGCTCTTAGTGTGCAGGACCTGCTCTCTATAGATGTATCCATCAATCCCCTCTTTCCTTTTGGTACTTCATGTTTTGTGTACTGGAACTGTATGCTCTTAACCTAACCCAGTAAAGTAGTTGAAATTGTCTGTCTCAGTTTGGAATTATTGTTGTAAAGGTAGAATAGATGCTTGCTGTTCTTTTGAGGTTTCAATAGGGGATGGGAAGAAGTGGCAGGGGAGTTGTGATCTATTATAGCCAAACATAATTCCTCTTCACAACATTACTGTTGATCCCCTTGGAAATATCTGGTCAAGATTTTGTGGTAAGTAATGTTCTCCAGCCTATCTAAGTACTCCCTTGGCATGTAAGGAGTTGTATGTACTGGCCTTAAAATGAGACTCATCAGTAAACAGAACCTTTTGAAAATTAAAGTACCAGTACTTTAATGCATACTTCAGCTGTGCTGCCTTTGCTTCTACAGTAAGAAAAGGCTCTTGGGTTGACCAGCGTTGATGAATCCCATCTGCAGCCAGGATATTGAACAGTGTGTTAGTACAAATATTGAGTCCTGATTCAGTAATCAGTTTATGAAAGGGCTTTTGGCAGTAGGCTGTATCTTGAAAGGCAAGGGAGATAATACACTGTTTTCCCTCCAGTGTCAAGACCTGATTATGGCCTTTGTGGGCAGTAGGAGTTTGTAACAGGTTTACTTCTATTTAACCAAAAGGTACAATAGAGGGCTAGCAGTTGACCGGCAAGTGCTAGGTCTAAGGGAGGCTTCAGGAAACTCGAGTATAAAGAGAGATAATAGTTAAAAGGTAAGTGAAACTCTAAGATCACCATTCAACCAAGTATATTCTTAAAACATAAGTTTGCTGAAGTCTGTCATTCTCCTGCTAGCCAGAAGATGAGTTTAAATACAAGAGTTCCTCTAGAGCAATAGTAATCAGATAACCTGCAACCATGATTATTACTGTAACGACCCTACGATAGGTAGCTACAATAACTACCACCTTAGCCCAAATGGTATACCAAGTGGTAACCAGAGGTGGTATGGTCTAGTATGCTTAGTATACAAGAAAGCTGGTTTGCCTAAGGGCAAGACCTAGGGAACAGTAGAGTGACCTTAGGCATTCTATTAGGCAGGGTAACCTTTCGGGAGAACATTCACATAAGGTCAAGAGAATTATGGGAATGTTACACGGACCTCCAAGACAACTTTTGTGGTCGACTAGAGGACTTCCGGAGGGGTAAATAGCATAAGAGGGCAAAGTTACCCTACCTTGGGAATTTGGTCATTATGCCCATGGACCCCAGTTACCCTACTGAGGTGTCCAAGTTACCCTACCTTCACCGGCAAAGTCATCCTAGAACTTAGAGGTCAATTGCCTCACATTCTATGGACTCTTAGATGTTCTTGGGCGCACACGCATCTGCGCAGGGAGGCCCCACGCCTGTGTAAAGGTGGCCCGAACATACTATTGAACTTGGGCGGGTTTTGCTAACACTCCCCTCTGGCCCCAGCGTTGGGACGGCGTGTCATAGGCAGACGGCTGCATTGTTGCTCATTTGCTAGTGAAAAGAGGTCATTGGAGCGGCTGCCGTAACACCGTATACGTCGTCGTCGTCGATCCGACTGAATGTCGTTCGCAGGATATATAAGGGGAGTATGGGTAACCGCCAAAATGGAGGTCGCCCATATATGGTCTCTCGGGCACCTAGGAGTCTATTCTAACCTACGGGTAGTAGGGTAGTCTTCCTAGTAGTACTCAGGTAGTCTCAGAAGGCCAGGGTGCTTCGAGACAAATACCTTAGTAACCAGCCCGGACCTTCTCCCCTTGATTTGTAGCATTACTATGGGTTGTTATTGGACTCTAGGGGTATGAGTCTTATCACGGTAGAGTATGTCCCGAGAGGCTGGCTATGGGTAGCGCCCACTTAGCCAACCGTTGGCTACATCTCACCGGGGGAGCTTGCATGTCAATTTATCACATTGAATAGTCGCGTAGATTACATGATGAACTGCATAGCTTGTATAGACGAAACTACCACCGGGCCAGTGAGCCCACCACCTAGGTATTGATTCCAGTTGTTGTCATAACAGTTAGCCACTGGTATGACTTCGATAGGAAGAGTTTTTCCACCTGCAGTTGTATTGGAGATGCATTGCAGAGACTCATATCCTATTGACGGAGTTAAGTGTACCCGAGTTGGTCCGGTACTTCCGGCAGGATAATTCCTGATGGAGGGTAGACCCCGGACAGCCCTGAGCAGGACAGGGTGCTCGCACAAGGTCGGAAGTAGTGGTGAATGTCAAAGGCTTAAATCTGATATCTACTTAAGTTTAAGCATTTGGCATTCTACTTCGACAACCAACTTTTCCTCAAGAGAACTAAATTGAGTGAAGCTTCGAGCTTAACTATATTAAGTTTTACCGTTGATTCTTCTAAATTATTTTACCTCATCTTTATCTTCTACTTTGAGTGTTTGGTGCACTCGCAACCTTAGAGTTCACCTCTCTACAGGGTGCCCCCGTTACAATTACCAGGCAGTGCACCTTGCCCTGCATGTCCTGTAATCCCACATGAAACCTACATGTCATAACACTCCCTCAATGCTATTCTCAACTTACATGACTATTCCTTCACTTATGTTTTTAAATAAAACAACCAACATGCAAAACTAAACATAACACAAGCCACCAGGTCTTAATATAGCTCCAGGGCTGTAAAATATTCAAACTAATCAAAGTAAGCAAAGTAATCAAACTAAACATAAGAAACCCTTCACTCCGCTCCTGTATATAGTTACTGGAACATGTTACAGAGTTGGGTATAAGTTCTCCTCAGAACATGAATCCTGAATCTGAGTCTAGAGTATGTGAAGAGTTGACAGCTGAATAATATTAGTGCAGGTGAAGAGGGGGACATTGGTGATTGTGGCGATTTCACGTCAGGGAAGTCGCATATTGCCTGGTAAATTGGCAAGTCCAACAATTTGACCTCACTTGGCTAAAGATGTAGTAGGTCACCATTGATTCACCATGATATTTCTTAAACCCAGAGGTCAGATCGAATCTCACTTCCTGCATACAATGGCCCCAGTAGCTATTCAGCAAAAGTCTTCATCAAACCAGTATTTTAAGATCTAAGGAATAATGAACAAGACTGAGCAAGCAGAGCTGTAAAATCCAAGTCTCTGATTAAGAGAGCTTGTGAATAGGGCTAGGGAGGCATGCATCTTCTGATACCGTTTCGGCCATTCAAAGTACCAAAAACAGCTGCACAAGCAGCCGAGTCCTGTTTGTTACTGTAACAACTCGAATGATCAGACAATGTACTATGTAGTCTGAGATTTCCTCCTCTTGAAAAAGTGTGAAAAATACACTAAGAATGTGCTCTCCCGAGATAAGAGAAAAGGAAAACAACACCAGAGCTTACTAGAAGAGACAAGTCCAACATTCTGACACACAGTCCGAATATTTGAGTCCCTATTGTATTCTCAGGTCCTTCCGGCAGCCGGAACGCAGCAAAAGTCTTATTTATATAGAGAATAGAAGGGAAGGAAACAGACTTTGGGAATCCGAGTGTGAATGAAGGCAAGACACCGTTGATGAATAGATTTCCTGAGTTGTCGGTGTTCTCGCTCCATGGCTCATATTTATATATCCTTCAAGCCTATTAATCTTCTCTCCTCAGTCTGCGTTAACCTTTATTTCTTTTATTCTATAAACCTCATTATTACTCTCTGGCCCACCAAAACCTACACCTCAATCGCCTAGTACCATCATTACGATTGGAATTATCGTCACTATCTCCCTCCACCTTTTTAAGAACCATATGACGCTAACAATCTAATTTTGTCTCATTTCTGCTAGTTCCGGAACACTGGCTATAGTTACCAGATTCCGAATAGGCGATGAGAACATAGGTAATACTGAACAGTACCTCAGACAAAATTTGGAATGAGTGCCCCCCCCTTTTGTCCCCCCAAATGTCTGCCCTCCTATGTTTCGCCCCCCCCCCCTGCCTGGTCCGAAGTGGAAACTTTACTTTCTCATGAGGATATCATATTCCAAGGAATCAGAGACATTAAAATAGAGTTTATTCACCTCACTTTACTCTACACCGGTCCCCACAAACGACCTCTTTTCTTCCACATCACTAACGTCCTTTTGGTCCTTGTCACCATCCCCATTACTATCCTATTAAGCCATAGCATCTCTTCCGGATGTCCCCCCCTCCTCCGAAAACATCTCGCTGGTCCGCCCTGGGGCTTTGCGTTATATACTAAGACGCCTAGCCCCTCCTCCAATTCAGAACTGAGCAGTATTATATCCAACCCCTTCAGCAAGAATTCTCCCTCAGAACACAAATCTCCCGTCTTAAATTATATCCCCGGACATAGTTGCCTCTCATCACCACCACCACCACTTGTCTTCCTTCCTTCCTTCCTTCCTTCTTCCTCAGCTCCCCGTAACATTAGTCCAACAAGTAAAACTGGAAGTGTGGGGGGTGCAGTAACGAGTGATACTCTGGGTAAATGTAATAACCACCGCTGAGAAATTGTGAACTAAGAGCTTCACACAGGAACGTAGCCACCACACACCTCCCTCCGTTTGCCATCATTGGCATCACTGGAGATATTGTTGGCCGGATGGAGATAATTTCGACAGCTCTTTGTTGTCTCACGTTCGAGGTACAAGTACCATCAGGATGGAACTTGAGGAAATGCAGCATTTCTTTTTTCCTGGATGGGGGTGGAACAAAAGCTGGGCGAAAGGAACCCAATTGCTTGATTGCGCGCATTTGCTTGGGGAGGTTGGGCTACGGAGGAAGAAGTTATGTTGTGTTTTTTCCAGGGATTTATTTGGGATAAACTTGCAGGTTCCTTTTTGAGAAAAAAGGAACAAGAGACACGGTATTTTGTAGACTACTATTGTGCAAGAGAGAGTAGCCTACCGTAGTTGCTACGGAGCAAAGAACAACGTGAAAAGTAAGGGAATAGCAAAAAATTCCCCTCAATTATCACTTGGATAATCCACGTATACTCACTCCCCTACGATGTTAGATTGTCGCATGCGATGCGCTCACCTAGCCAATGTGGTCACGGTTGTGCGGATGGGAACGCAGGGCCTTGTATCGACAATTGATGTTCTTCTAATTTAATTACTCTACCGTAAAAACTTGAATAATTGGACGGTGTGCTATGTCGTTGGACTTTCCTCTCCTAGTATGGTCAAGAATTTTTTGTTTTTTTTTCTGTCTCGGAGGGGGGAAAGGGGCCGTGTTTTTGCTGTGTTTTTTGCCCCCTTTCCAGAGAAGGGAATTCTGGACTACATAGCACACCGTCCAATTATTCAAGTTTTTACGGTATTCATTCTACTCGTGAAACTCATCGCGCTCCTGAAACTTCGGATATTATATATCACACACACTACCAGCCCGTAAAACAGTCTATCTAAGCATCAACTCCAACCAATTAAAAGGAGTCTAGATTCGCATTCGATTCACCTCCCCCATTTTCCAATTTCCAAGGCCCTTTCGTTGCGGCCCACTCCCATCCCCCTAACCCGCGACGGAAGCCAACCCAGCCGTCCACGGTGCCCCAATCATCGGTCGGCACCTCCGGAATAATCTGATAGTACCAACGAGAGAGATCGTTCGTTTGACGGTTGTAAGTCCGCATGGCCGAAACCTCCCTCAGTGGGGGCGCTTTCTTTGGCGCGTGAAGGAGGTAGCACTTTATCAAGGTTGCAATGGCTCGCTCCGTCGCCGCCTCGACACGACATTTCTTCGGGTCGGAGTTCGGATAACGGAGACCATGGTGAGACAGCGACCAATGATAAAGTGGGATGGACTCTGGTATCTGGTTTGTAAGGTGAAGCACTTGCAGATTTGGAAGGAGCGCCTGAACTGTGTGGGCGAGCTCGTACTAGTTCGGGCGCGGATGTTAGTTTCTGGACCGATGCTCTCGAGCGTGCTCGAGGGTGAGGGGATCATATTTATTTACCCAATAATTTTCGAAATCAAAAGCCATCCATAACTCCTTCAGGCGCCTACATCCCTGTCCAAGTTTGCGGAGATGGAATATACTCAGAGTGGGCGCAAGGTGGGGGAATGCCTCCGCCCGCTGCAATGCAAACGTTTTCAGAGTTTTTCCGTGATTTTCAACAATCTTCTCAATCAAGGGCGATATATCATTTGAAGCCATCTGCTGCGCTTGGGCGAGGAAAATTGTTTCCAGCCCGCCACATTTTCCCAAGAAACCTTTGAGATTTGGGTTGTGGCACAGATAAATCTTCTTAAGATTTGTCCATTCTATATCCAATCGACAAGCGAACACCGAATTGTGGAAACCCCTCAACTCCAAATAAGTGAGCTTAGAAAAATCAATCACCCCGGCAAGCTTTAGTGCCTGCTTCTGGGCCGGCATTATATGGAAGACATTGAGAACCAGCTTCTCGAGCTTCGTAAACTTCAGTGTCGGGTTTAAAGGTTTAGGTTTTACGATCTCGGAGCCCACCGGCTCGTCCTCCAAGGGCCCAAAAAGATGCTCGAAGCACCCCGGATGATCCGAGCTTCCGGAGTGAAGAACAAGTGAAGTCAATGTTGCTTGGGACGTTTCCAGAACTTTGCGAAAAAGAGCCGCTGTGGCATTGCCCTCCATCCCCCTTATATTCGCTTGGAGGGAAGTGAGAGGGGGGAGTTGAGCTAGTGACGCTGGCACATCGGGCTCAATAGTAACGCGTAGGCGCTTGAGCTTTTTGAGTGAAACTATAGCCTCGACTAAACCCTCTTGGAGCTTAAGGTTATCACATATTCTAGAACAGCATTAGCCTCGCTTAGAAATTGTGGCTCTGGTTGCATGCGATAAGGAAATGCGACAAGCTGGGGGAGGGAACTCACTGTAGCTCCTCGATGTTGACACAGTTTTTGACCAATTGTAAGACGGACTGTGGAGAAGGCCCCCCGTGGTCTATGGAACCGGGACCTTCTTCCAGGCAATTGTTTGGATACATCAAATACAGCCGCTTCACATATTTCGCGATTTGTGCAGCCGACAAAGCTCCTGCGGTGTTCAGGGGATTTTCTTTTGTGAAGTCGGCGGAGAGGTTCTCCAATAGTTTTACCTGACCAGGAAGCGGCTTATTCACGAGTTCAGGCAAATTCAGTCCATCCCCCCAGTTTCCCCAGACAGCAATGCTTCGGTAAAGATAAAGAACAGATATCTTGTAAAGTGTCCGCGAAGTAAGGCATAGAGAGAGAAGAGTCCGGGTGTGGGTAACCTATGTGGTTGCAATTAATTAACAGGAGTTGGGGAATAAGGGATAATATGGTACTGTACATACATGTTGAATTATTTGTTCTAATATCTCGTTGGGAAGATGCAGGTTCCTACTTCTAGGAGCTTCAACGTATGGAAGCCCCCTGGTGACCCAATCGCCCAACTGAGGATCTTTTTCTGACCTGCCGGGCTTCTGATGCCATCGCACACGACAGTCGGTGGGACGGCCGTCGACAGCGGTCAATGCTAGAAATGGAGGGGAAGGAGGCATTTCCGAAAGTCCTCAAAGAATATACTTTTCAATTCAATTGAATCAAGCTCGGAACCTATTCTCGACCGTGTTCTGCCGAAGATGGTGCGAAAGGCCGGGTGAGGATTAAAGAATCGATGGTTGAATTCTGGGATAAGAGATAACCAAAGCAGGATATCTGTCAGGATCCTGAGGTAGCACGAGACAAGGCTTGAGTATAGTGCACTAATGCACTGACAACACAGACACCGAGGGGGGTCCGCAGGGCTGAGAAGCGGGTTGCAAGTAATAAATGAGGGAGTGGATATCTCTTTCAAGGCCGGACCCCCCGCAGAAGATGTGGATGTATGATAAAGCTCTAGGTATCGTGTGTCAATGGAGGCGGGAGAGGAGGGAGAAGACTGGGAAAAGAGATCGAGGTGGCTGGGGATACCTGTAAGTATGAGTCTTTCGCTAATGGTAGTGGTGATGGCAATCATTTCGTAAATGGAGAGTACCGGTACTCGAGTATAGCAGATATGGAAGGACAAGGGTGGTGCCTTCGAATATAGTATCACAGAGTATTTTTATTTTTATTTTCCCTCCTCGAATGATCAGTGTGAGCACTCAAAGTTCCCAGCCACCATACACTTGTGCCTGATTCAAAGCCCTTTCCTTTTCTCCCCTTTTCACTTCAACGCCCCACGCACTGTGCTTTCGCAGACTACTGATATATCACAGATAGCCTACCGGTATACGGTAGACAATCTGAATAGCCCTAGTGGGATGAATGATCAACAAGAGGAACCCGACCGTTATGAACATCCGGTAGCCTGACGTAGGTCTTAGGATGGCATCCCCTACGCTTTCTCTTTTATCAGCCAAGGAAGAACCCCTCGTATCATATCCAAGAGGCAGAGTGTACGAGTATATGGGCCTGGTCGGGGGTCTTAACTTGATCAAAGAGAGTGTTGGGTGGGCCACTAACGGTATGCTGTTACTCGGAGCGGGATACTCGTAGATTGCTGGGGGTTAATATCGGGGCGGTAGACTTCTCGTCTAACAAGGGTATTTGGTGAAACTCCATCGCGATCTAAACCCATCCCATCGGAACCGTTGCAAGCCGCTCGAGCATAGTACAGTACCGCGCCCGAGTGTCATGCCGTAAAATCTTAGTCCTTCTTGGGGGCTTTTATCCCCATGGAGGGGCCTGGCGGAAGAGTGGATTATTCGAGATTCTGCAGTGGCGGTACTCGAGCACAGTACCTGCACGGTACACTGGTATGTGAGTTCCTCCATGGTCTGGCAACGCCTGTGCTGCTGCCAGGATTTCCGTCTTAATTTTGCGGTTCACTGGACATAAGTTCCGGTGAGTAAAGGTAAAGCGAGAATAGAACGACATCCCCCCAACATATCAGAGAAAACCCATGTATGATACAGAGTACCGAACGTGCTTTTATTTCTTTAATATTTCGTATTTAATTCTTCCACTTTTTTCTACCATCGCAATACCATTATCCTCCTTTTGATAAATACCAGTTGGGTGCACAGAGGAGTTTCACCAAGATTTATGTCGAGTGACTGCACTCTAGTGAAAAAAGAGAAGAAAAGCCTTGTGACAAGGCAACTGCCAACGAAACTCAGATCTAAACTAGGGGTTAGGGGTACTCACCCCTATGATCGAGGTTAAAACAGAGTTTAGCCTTTTGGTCTGTGAGTAATCGTCATAATATTATTGTATCATACTGCTCTTGATGGTATCACCATTATCGGGGTTTTTGACGATAACGTTACCATAAGTGCGGTTGTCTTCGCTCTATGAGGGCTCTATCGGAGTGGGTCATACCGTACCGGTACTGTACTATATTCGGTGGCTGTAATGTATCATCCATCATATCCCATATTTTGCCTTACTCAGCTGTAGCCCGGTAGTTGAGAATCCACCGGATTATCCTTGGCCACAAGTGTAATCACACTTGCTACTATATCAAAGGGGAGGTACGTCAGTCTATTACCGGCTAAGCAGGAGCCCTTTGTCCGGTCCACTCTCTCTAAAAAGAGCCAATGGATAGATGTGATAGGGTATATATGTATTGCACAGTAGGAGCACGGTACATGCCGGTGCCGGAATAAGCCTGAAGAGAACTCAACGGCTTTTTCGGGAACCCGTCTGCATCACGGTACGTGTACTATGCGGACACTATGCAGTTCCCCAAATGGAGTCCACCTCCCCGATCCTGGTATGATACTCGAGTACGGTACTGTACTGTACAGTACTACGTCGCAGTCGGAATAGTGCTTGGGTACGGCGGGTCAAGTAGACATCGAGTGCAGAAAAAAAAAAAATCCTAAGCGAACAGGAGCCAAAGCCTTGGAGGCTGATTATGTAAGCAGCCTATAGCGGGCACTAGAATCCGCATTCCCCCCAAGATTTGCACCAAACTACAACCACATGATCCTTATCTAGATAGCAATTGAATATTCTATCACTCCTGTTTATTATTCCTATCCACTATGTTCTCAGCAGGTATCATAGCAGGTCAGCCAGTGCAAGAGAAAAAAATTTAAGCGAGAGGCAACCAAAACATGTATTTGATTACATAAGCCACCCAACAAGAGTTCACACTCCCACTACCCAAGAACCCTCGGTGGTATGGAGTACTAAAATTCACTGAACTGTTCTCAAGCCCTGAAAGCAGGGTAACTGCCTTAACTGAGAACCCTGAACATGGCTTAAAGAATCACCAAAACAATTGCAGAGAGAGAATCATACTAGCCAGAATTAATATAAAGGAGTGATAGAATATTAAAAAATTATAGATAAGGATCATGTGGTTATAGTTTAGTGCAAATCTTGGGGGGAATGCGGATTCTAGTGCCCGCTATAGGCTGCTTATATAATCAGCCTCCAAGGCTTTGGCTCCTGTTCGCTTAGGATTTTTTTTCTGCACTCGATGTCTACTTGACCCGCCGTAGCTTGGGTACTATTTGGTGCTTAGATAGGCTTAGCTTGTATAAAATATATCGAATTAACGGGTGCGGTACGGCATCGTCCCAGCGCCCTCATCGGAAAGCGGCAACATCTACTCGTACGGCTACTTACACAACTACCGGTATTGGCGATACAATTACACGGTACTGTATCGCTGATGAGTTCAGCCCTCCATTCGACAAAGACAACTTTATTATCATAGTCTGCCGGTACAGCGTGGATCCTTCCCAAGGGGTTCTACCCTTTTTCTCTAGCCCCCAGCCTGTGCTCAAGCATTACTGTGCTCGGGTATATCCACAAACGTGAAGTATCGCTCCCACGAAAAAGCCGAAGCTACTTTACTATACCAGCAGACGCTGAATCCCTGTCAGCCTCCTTTCTCAGTATCCATCATCCCTTGAGGTTGAGGTATCCCAAATAAGCTTTTTTTCCCGGTAGGGCCAGTACGGGTAATAACCGAGCTTCAAAAAGTAAAAAGAAAAAGCAGTTACGTTTTGGCTTCGTCGTACAATAGGCCAGATTCTGTTAAGCGCATTAGCGCCCCTTACCCCAGATGTTTTATCGGGTAGCTGCCATGTTGCAGCGAACAGGCGCGCAAGTATGATACCACGACCCCCTGTTACATGCATTCTGTGGGGGAACGAAACGATAACAACTCCACCTTTGCCCTCACCCACCTCCCTATCGCACCGCCGGTATGATATGTATAATAATCCTGAGTGAACCCCTATTTCGAGTTTTCCGCCCGGGCTTGTGCCACGACCCGGTGTCCATATTAAACTAGTTCACCCACATCGCCTATACTTACTTTCTGGTACCGTGATTGCTAGTTCTGCTAGTCATTTGCACCTTGAATCTCTCAACAATTCTCGTCCTTCTGCGTGGTTCTTGTGTTTTCCTATCGCTGCCGCCGCTCCTTTAAGTCATTTTATATATTCGGTCATTCTTTATAGTCATTTACCCGGGCATTTTCCTTAAGGCTCTGGAGCCTTAAGTGGCATCAGGATGCTTCGAGAAAAGTTCCTGAGCTTTCGACACTCGAGGAGCACAGAAGCAGAAAAGAGCGATACGGGAGCGCCCTCACGAGGAACACCGGTACCATCCCCTGAGGAAAGCCAGGCCACGATAGACCCGCCTAGAGGAGTTTATCTGCGGAAACACCATTTACAGACATACTTAATAGGATCATGGATTCTTTGTATAATAGCGTATATTGCGTCGATAGAGAAGGCCATTCACGCGCATCAGTTGAGCCAGGCGATAGAGGATCCAACTCCTGAGAGCTTATCGTTTGGATTGCGAGGGACCAGAAGGAGGCAGGAAACGGTACAGATATTCAGTCTTGCGAGAACGATTTTGACGGCGATACATGTACGGGATTCCTTTTCCCCCCAGCTTTAGACCACAGGCAGGGTGAAGTAGAGTTCTGAATGAGAGCTAATACGTTACAATAATAGATTCCGATCATCACTGCGACACTATCGTCGACATTGCCAATATTGACCCAACGAGCTAGAGGACGGGGGGCTGGCATCAATGCTGAGCAGTTGTTCATGCTAGCAGATAGGACATGGGCCGGGGCTGGTGGATGGTACGAAGCCTTCAGAGTGCGGAAGCTATCCTGGGAATGGTGGAAGTGAGTTTGCCAACACTACTGCCTGCACCAGATTCTAACTATCGCTAGGCTGACTATACTAGTCCTTGCCTGTTTTGCCGGCTTCCCTTTCGTTACTCTTGGCTATGTAGCGACATCCGATGAATACTGGGCACCCTACGAGTTTCAAGGAGTTCATGCCTTCCGGTTTAACCAAACTGTCGCCGCTATCCGACAATCAACGATATCAGAGCTATCATACTGGATCCACCGCTTCCCTCAACGCGAAATCGGTATGACTAGGTTCCAGAAGCCTTGCACCTCTTTTGGCCCAGACGGTAAAACCACGTATTCTTTCTACCCGCCCGCCGACCAAACCAGCAAGCTTGGCCACTTTGTGACATATCTCGAGCCCTTGGACGCAGAACCGCGGTTGGTAGTTGCAAACACAATGGGGATGCTCCAGAATTTGCAGTGTCGGACATTGGAAGGCTCGGAGATCCCGAAATACATCGATATGTCGGAGGCAGAGTGGAAATGCACAACGGATTGCGCCAATGCCACTGACTCAATATCGAAGAACATGTGCCACGCACAAAGTTCAAAAGGAAGGCCCGGGCCGAGTGGGCAGTTTGCACAGATCACCAGCTGTGGCCAGCCCGCCGATACGTTCGATGGTGTATCAAATAAGGTAATCCTAGCTAAAGCTCGGATAGTAGAGGTAGAAGTAGCATACAAGCTCGACCCGCCATACGAATCCGTCAGCACCTCCGTCTTCCCACCACCACGAAACGCCTGGTCGTTCCGCGCCGGTGATAACATCACAGCGGACAGGTACTACGTTGATGTTCTACGCTGCTCTGCAGCACTCATTCCAGGGGATGGAATTATCGACAGCGTCATCCGGCGATTCATGCACTTTATGCCATACGGCCTCGGCCTTGCTCACGAAGCACCAGAAGTAACGGAGTACTTAGTGCAAGCGCTCCCAGAAATGCTCAATATAACCCTCCAACCGGCCCTCTCTCTCCTACATCGTACCTTCCTATCATCAAATTACGGACCCAACAACATCTCCAGCTCCTTCAACACTTCACTACCAGCCTTCTTCGGCCTGCACAGGCCAACAAGCGAATCCAGCCGCTCAGCGAAAACCTTCCCGACAGAAGTGTCGGCAAAAACCGGCTACAGCACAGATGACCAATTCGTCATCGACAACATCGTCCGCCTGAACGGGGACAAGTTCACCGACGCATTCATTTCCCTCGCCAACTCCTCCTTCATTGCCGCACTGCCAAAATTCATCGTGTCGGCGCGAAGGCCGGGCTTCAGCTACCAGACCGACGTGAAGCTCACGCGGGGCATACCGATGGCCATAGCCCCGCTCGTGATGTTGATTCCCGTGCTCATGGTCTTTTACCTCGCTGTCAGAGAGTGGAACACCCCCACTTGGACCGAATTCCTGGACTCGTTCGCCATGTTCCGCCTCGGCAGGAGTTGGGAGAAGGAGCTTGATGGGAGCGGCGCGCTGGAGTTGAAGGAGTGCTGGCAGGTCAAGGACATTCCCGGTGTGGTGGGCGATGCCCTGGCGGGAGTGGCCACGGAGAGTTCTGGGAGCGAGTATGTTGGCGAGATTAAGCTGGGTGGAGAAGGGGAGCTGAGTCCCCATGTTAAGTATGCTTGACCAGAGTGGTGGTGGTAATGTCTTTATGCTGGAGTTTGGGTATGCTACTTTGTTATAGTCCTTCTCTGTATTTTTTGATCTTGGAGTGTATATATTAGAACAGATGACATACTGGCATTTGGGAATCTTAGTGATGGTGCATAGTCGGGCGCGCTGCGGATTTCGGCATCTTCAATTTCTAGCAGCATTGTTCTCTCACCTTTCTTTCAATAACTTAGCATGAGGAATTATCTATCATACCTGATATACCTTGACTATCAAAACCAGACATCAATCCGTTGTGGTGTAATGGTTAGCATCTGTCGCTCTCACCGACAAGATCGGGGTTCAATTCCCCGCAACGGAAGCATTTGCTTCGTTTCTTTTTGCCCCGTATGGTTTGTTTGGTGCGGGGAAAATTTTTGCATGTAGTCATAATGACTCACTCGTTGCTGGGATCCGGGTTGCTTTTTGACAGCCGGAGCCGAGTTAGTGGCTTGGCAAGAGTGTGAGTCTTGGCCGTGACGGCGACGATGATGATGGTGGTTGTGTTAATGCTGGCGGTTTACCAATACCGTAAAATCTCGTGAAATCCACTATCTCCGTCAGCCCCTAATCTCCAGATTCTAAGTCAAAAGTTCCTAAGAAGAACTAGTGCTTTCCTGACACGGTATAGCCTGAGTCATTTGGCTCTGTTGGATCTCGCTAACCTGACAAGCTAAGCCTATCTTTGGCTGATGTCGTGATTTACAGGGATATTCGTCACAATTCGGAGATAGTGGATTTCACGAAATTTTACGGTATGCGCAAAGACAGCTGCGATACAAGTCCCACTCCTATATCGACAATCGAGTACGTAGGTGGTGGGCCAGCATGGGTGTAGGGTTCTTCACCGTGCGGTATGTGCTCGTACTGTGCCTTCCTTCCAAACAGAATCTCAAACGATCAAACCACGTGCTAACCAGCCATCCAGCCCTGCTAAAGGGCATAATGAAAAGAAAGGAAAAATAGGAATGATGCACCATCGCCCAAAATGTTTCTGTGACCCACCGCCGGAGTCCATTCATACCGCACATGTATGGACCAGTGTGGCTACGAGGAACTTTTCGGACCGTGGTTGCTCTACCGTAGGCTTTACAGGAGCCTAAGGAGGCAGCTTCCAGGGAGGTATTGGGTGGTGCCGTAGCTGGCTCTTGTATGATACCGGTAGTACGAATCCACGACCCTGTGCTAGCTGGTATTTATCCCCCGCGTGTTGACAGTGCCGAATTTCCTTACACCGTGCGTGCTAAAGAGGCACTAGTCAAATTAGCATTTTTATTTGATTGGCAGATTAAACCTCAAGGAGGTGTAATGCTACCGGTATCACATAACTCTGGATGTTGGTTAGTAAATATTGACAGGGGCATTATATCACAGCTAATTGTGAATGAGTCAAAATACCGTGGCGGTTTAAGCTATACTTCGCTCATTACTGACTAGTGATTGCTAATAATGACACTACGGTACGGCAATAACAAAAAGCGCGGAAATTCGGTATCGAATGACGAGGTCTGAAGGATTTTCACTCGGCTTTCTCCCAAACACACTCCTTAATCCTCTCAAACCAAAACGTACTGGACCGGGAATCACCGCCAAACAGGCCCCAAGCGAAACCGACCAAGCCAACAGCCCCACAACGAACAGGAGCGAAAAATGAAACAAAAATAATATACAAGAGCGGGCAAAAAACCACGGAACCTCCCTATTTATAGCTCCCCTGTGCCATTCAGATTCTAATGCAATCTAATTTGGCCGCCGTGGCTAGGTTAGATTATTATTTTGGAAAATATGACAAGAGCAGGAATTACCTATTACTCCATCAGCCGAAACCTCCTCTGTGCAAAGTGACGTAGTTCTTCTAAGCTGAACACGACATCTGTAGCTTCGTCATGGTGTTCGTCGAAGACACAATAGTAGGGAATCCGGAGCTCAGTAGACCCCAGCGTCGATTTTACCACCCCTGCTTGGTCAATGTTGAAATCCTGGATACAGGTGGGGACGCGGGAGAGGGTCTGTCTGGTTTCGCGGCGGCCGGACTCAACCATCCTCCAACATTCAATTCGCAACGCAAGCGGGCTCATGGTTATGATGACGAGAATCACGAATCGTATCTGATCGGGAGAGTTGGTGAGCCACCAATGGGCATCCAGGTGAAGGAAATCCTCTCCTCCTGAATACCCAACTTCAATCATCACTGAAGGCCAAGCATCCCTTCCCAGCCGAGTCCCTGGTCCCAGGCTCTGATCTCCTTGTTTGCTTCGGACCCCGGGAACCTGCAATAGGGTTGCGCCAAACGTTTCAAATGACTCGTTGTGATGCCCAGGAAGACCAGCGATCTTATGAGCAATCGCTATGTAGAGGCTCGAGCTGATCTTTGCGTGCTCCGATCCTGGAATTATGCGTAGGATTGCCGCATCTAATGCGTTCTCGAATGTCAAGCGTACCCTAGACCTTAGCTGAAAGCTGCGTAAATCTTGGCCGATCACATCAAACTGACGATCGGTAACTCCGTGAAAATATAAGAAATATTCATTTGCAGTCCCGGAGTCGACAAAACTCTCGACGATTCTGGTAAGGCGTCGTGCTGATTGATATTCGAACCTGTGGCTGCCCGGAATTAAGGCAGCTTGCATCTCGAACTGGGTAGCTTTCCCGCCGCGGGCTCCAGGCCGGGCACCTTGGCGGATCACGCCGTGTGTAATTTCACCTGGGTTATGAGGTAGAGACATGAGGTGGTGTGAATGCCGATATGTGGACGATGAAATTGCTTGTATTATGTGATCCGGAGTCGAAGAGGGAGCTCTTTAGACTGGTGACAAGGGGGTAGTGGTTGTGTGGTTGTTTAGTCCTAGAAATATAGCGGATGCTGATGACAGGGAAAGGGTGCACAAGCTCTGGATGGGATATTCCTGTGAGTGCTTAACGGCTAGCTAGGAGATGGGTGTTGTTCAGTTGCTCGGTTCTCGAATGGAGCAGATGAGCGCAGGTGCGGCTTCCGCAAGTGACTGCTCTTTTTTTTATAGAGCTAGGGCCACTCTCTTTCTATCGGGTTTAGTGCGCCCGTTAATAGAAAACATGTTGGAAAAAGTAGTCAAGGTCATGGTTGTGTTCTCGCTTTCTCTGTTGCTGAGGTCACGAGTGACACCTCGTGACTGCTTGCGTCACCCCCTGTCCCCTTTCAATACTACGTTTCCCTTCCTTCTCCCCTTTGTTCTTCTTCTTTTCCTCGTTCTCTTAATCTCTCCTCCTTAGTCTGACTAGCAATACAAGTCGTTTGCCCTCTTTGAAGACCGCACTTCACTGGAACCCGCGATACCGCTCTCTTCGCCCGCCCACACCGAGTCCCGATACATCTCAACATCTACTTAATAACTTGACTTGAAATGCTTTTGATATCACTCGATTGACATTTCTAGAAAAGTGCGAAGCTAGTTTTTTTAGTTTGCATTTTAGCGTGGTGCAGGGAAATCCGGTATGATACTATTAACACTGCAGGGGATAGCTCGATCTATACACTCGTAGTGTTGGGACCATTTACTACCGATCTTGCTGGTGTTTCTACAGCGCACCTACTCGCAACTATTTAACAGGCACCACAACTTCATGTTACCTGGGCATACATAACCTTAACCCTATCCCTACAATTACCCCCTTCCAAGCCAAAAACATGACTCCCCTCAGGCACTGGTATTCGTTCCCCCCAGTGCCAAGCTTCTTCGTCTGACCTCACTAAAGGAAACCACAGTATTCCTTCTCTCAGTTCGGGGCTAGCAAAAAAAAGGGGAGGGACAAAAGGAAAGTTTCCGTTGCGGGGAATTGAACCCCGATCTTGTCGGTGAGAGCGACAGATGCTAACCATTACACCACAACGGATTGTGATTGTTGATGTTTTTTTTCCGTAATTTTGTATAATTATAAGCTTGTTTATAATGTGTATGATATGATATACAGATTTAGTGTAGACGTTACAGTATAGTAGGGAACTCCCAAATTTACAAGCACTCCGTTCCAGCCACTAGTTTCACCTCACACCTATCACATTAGCATAGACTGCTCAACCCTTTAAAGTTATTTAGCTCCTGCTGTCATACTTAATCCACTCAAGGACTCTTAAAGCAAAGCCATCTATCCACCTGCCATGGACCTGATTTGACAAAAGGGAGGGATGGAGGGAGGGAGGAAAGTAGTTGCTCGGATAGGTGGTGGTACTGTACGGGCTATCATCTCCTTCGCCTCCTTTGTCTTAGCCGGACCTTTCTTCTAAAGGTCATTACTTCCTGATATCAGTAATTGCCAAGAGACAGAACATATCAAAGGTAAGTATGTAGTGTTGGGGGAATTGAACTTATCTACACTTTCTAAATTGCTGTCTGTGAATTCCAAGGGATCCCCCGTTGCAAATATTTGGTGCACGGTATAGACTTCCGGAGGCATATTAGATAAAAATTAAAAATATATAAAAAAAGAAATACCCTCCGTTGCGGGGAATCGAACCCCGATCTCGTCGGTGAAAGCGACGGATGCTAGCCGTTACACCACAACGGAATGTTAGAGGAATATAGAATTTCATCTTTATAAAATACACTAAGTTGGCATTAATCTGGCCCTTTTCAAGGGGTTCGCTACGATGCAGCGGCTCGCACTTCTTTCTCAACACCCGACTCGACAAATGACCTCCAAAAAAATATTTTAAAAATAAAATAAATATATAATCCTAATTAACACTTTGTGCGTCATCCATCTAATTTATTGAGATTGGTTGGTTGGTTGTGGTAAAGGTATGGTGTGTTGAGGAAGTGCGGGGGGCTGGTTGAGAAACTAAATGGTGGAACATTGCAGCGTCAAATGTTCATGTGCTGCAAGTACTGTACAAAGCTTTATGGAACGGGAGGGGAAATCTCAGAACGCCCATGCCTCCTGGTTTGTGACAGATTTCTTCAGTGACCATTGGTACCTTATTGTTTTAATAAGATATCCGGGGCCAAAGGAGGCGTTTTCCCTTCCTCACTCAAGTGGTACTAAGGCTGAGGAGGTCATGAGCCGGGTTGCCTGGCGATAATACTGAATCCCCTCCCTCTCGGCACACAGATTCTGACAGAGGTTCGAAGGTAGTTTCGAGATCAAAATTATTCCTTCTGTAGGCTACTCTGATTGAAGTTGTGATTTCCTTGACGGACATACGAAACTATTGGTAACAATGGGAACCCACTTCTTAAAACCTGCAGGCAATTCCTTAAAAAAATCTTCCCATCCGTTATCTCCGCTACCTAGGGTAGGTTTGATCTAAAAAGTTGACGGGACTCCGGATGCCGGTTGGTTGGATCTAGCATGTCCCGAAAGCTAGCCTTATACATTGATAAGAGCACCGTAATAACTATGGGCGGGGGAGCTGGTGAATAGCCCATGCGATAGTATAGAAGGTGACTAGGCAAATATCGACTATGTCTGAAAGGGGCCTGCTCCAGTAGGTATCACTTGATAGCCGAATTATGCACTTTAGCACTTTGATTTAAGAAATTAATAACGATGTCTTCTACGGAGGTACAGCGCCTAAGTATTGTATATTTTGCTAGCAGGAGGATGCTCAGCTAGCAGGGGGCAAGGAGAAAATTGGGCATAGCGGCTTGGGGCTTTTTTAGTGGCATACGGCCGTGAAGTCAGAAGTGACCGTTTGAAGAGAAACAACGGGAAAATGTATTCTAGATCAACAGGCCCGGATCTAATATTTTGTGAAAAGCCCGTTGACATCAATAACTGCTTGACATCTTGCCGGCATGCTCTCCACCAACTCTCTAAACTCATGTTGTAACAACCCTACGATAGGTAGCTACAATCACTATCACCTTAGCCCAAATGGTGTACCAAGTGGTAACCAGAGGTGGTATGGTCTCGTATACTCAGTATATACATAGCTGGTAAACCTAGGATAAGGCCTAGGGAGTAGTTGAGTAGCCTTGAGGAACTCTACTAGGCAGGGTAACCTTTCGGAAGAAGGTTCGCGTAAGGTCGAGAGAATTATGGGAATGTTACACGGGCCTCCGAGACGACTTTTATAGTCGACTGGAGGACTTCCGGAGTGGTTAATGGCATAAGAGGGCAAAGTTACCCTACCTTGGGAATTTGGTCATTATGCCCATGGACCCCAGTTACCCTACTGAGGTGTCCAAGTTACCCTACCTTCACCGGCAAAGTCATCCTAGAACTTAGAGGTCGATTGCCTTACATTCTATGGGCTCTTAGATGTTCTTGGGCGCACACGCATCTGCGCGGGGAGGCCCCACGCCTACGTAAGGGTGGTCCGAACATGCTATTGAACTTGAGCGGGTTTTGCTAACACCCCCCTCTGGCCCCAGCGTTGGGACGGCACGTCATAGGCAGACGGCTGTGTAGTTGCTCGTTTGCTAGTTAAAAGAGGTCATTGGAGCAGCTGCCGTAACACCGTATAAGTCGTCGCCGTCCGTCCGACAGAATGTCGTTCGCAGGATATATAAGGGGAGTATGGGTAACCGCCAAAATGGGGGTCATCCATATATGGTCTCTCGGGCATCTAGGAGTCTATTGTAGCCTACGGGTAGTAGGGTAGTCTTCCTAGTGGTACTCAGGTAGTCTCAGAAGGCCAGGGTGCTTTCGAGACAAATACCTCAGTAACCAGCCCGGACCTTCTCCCCTTGATTTGTAGCATTACTATGGGTTGTTATTGGACTCTAGAGGTATGAGTCTTATCACGGTAGAGTATGTCCCGAGAGGCTGGCTATGGGTAGCGCCCACTTAGCCAACCATCGGCTACATCTCACCGGGGGAGCTTGCATGTCAATTTATCACATTAAATAGTCGCGTAGATTAAATGATGGACTGCATAGCTTGTATAGACGAAACTGCCACTGGGCCAGTGAGTCCACCACCTAGGTATTGATTCCGGTTGTTGTCATAACAGTTAGCCACTAGTATGACTTCGATAGGAAGAGTTTTTCCACCTGCGGTTGTATTGGAGATGCATTGCAGAAACTCATATCCTATTGACGGAGTTAAG
>Ga0307509_10002659_pt1 | contig 28547 bp, 27 predicted proteins | sample 10_EM_MG_FD_202245 | JGI IMG/M metagenome (GOLD analysis project Ga0307509, IMG submission 202245) | Populus trichocarpa ectomycorrhiza microbial communities from riparian zone in the Pacific Northwest, United States - 10_EM | ecosystem: Host-associated > Plants > Roots > Unclassified | place...
TATTTATCCGATCTTAGTTGAGTTTACTATTACTCGTTACTCATTCTTGGTGTTTGATTTTATCCAACCTTAAGTGATTCATTAGTATTAAGTAACAGATGTTTTTTTAGTGTCATTCAGAGCAGAAGTGAGCTGTAGTATAGGTTGAACTTGGTACTACCCGATAATTATTTATTTTACTAGTACTTTTATGATCTACTCTTAGCGGGTATCTGTTCTCATTCTTTCAATCACTTGTTTCTATATCTAATTAGAATGGTTACCCGGCCCTAGTAGCCTTTCCTACCACTATCATCTCACTTAAATCTTTTTTGCACTCCATGTCTACATGACCCGCCGTAGTACGAATCAACTTGGAAACAAACGAGGCCAAATTATCATGTGGTATCCTACAGCGGAGGACAAAAGTGCATGAGTTTTTCCGCAGTGCAACCATCGAAAAAAAAAAGATCTTCGCATCCGACATAAAGCACACAAAGCACCGATCAACACCACCATGCCTCTATGAACCCCTTACATTGTGTCCCTCCATGCTTAAGTCAAGTCCCTCTTAGAACTAACAATTTCCTCTGGTAAAAATGCGAGTCGGGCTAGCGATGTGAGGTCCAAGGTCCACCACATACATATCAGTTGATGGGTCTGCCGGGTAACTTAACTTGTTCTCTGGAGCACCCTTGCCTTGCGGTGGTAGACTCGCACCTATTTCCACCATTTATCGGCCTAAAAGAGTACGTCTCTACAAGGTAATTCAAGGCCTCTGCAACTGTATCAATATTCTTTCTTTAGTATGTACCGGTATGTGGTGTTGTTAGCATTAGTTAGATTTTGGCTTGCTGGTATTAGGGTGATCGTGTTTTTTTTTAGCGATGATTGCGTTGTACGAAAACTCATGCACTTTTGTCCTCCGCTGGAGTAAGGTTAACCGAACATGAAAAGAAAACTCACCAACGCTTAAAACTTTTGTCCCAACTATCAATCATCAGAAATAATTAAAAATAATTAAATACAGTATTATACATAGTAGCAATCGACTATCAGCATTAATATCAAAAAAAAAAAACAGGACAAAATAAGTCAAGAGGCATCGGTTCTGTGGTAAAACTTTTTATGGGAGGGGTCTTTTTGTCGGAGCTACAAGTATTAAGTTATATCAGATGTGGAGGCGATGGGTTTTCTTGGGCGCCCGCGCTGCGCGTGTTCGCTTAATTTTGTCAATACTCGAGTAGACAATATCTGCCAGAAGCATCCTGGCCAATATCTGCCTCGGTAAGCACTCCCCCAGGATACCAGTTTTCCTCAAAACCCCACCAGACCAGCATTTCCTAGGCATAGGAATCATTGGATACCGGTACGGTAGTAGAGTCGCGACGGGTGGTAACGCACCCGGAGGGGGGAGGAGCATGGAGGGGCACGAGTGCCAAGTAGTGACTAACCAATTATATTCTTCACGGTGGTTAGAAATGTCATCCTGCTAATGAAGTGCATACTTTTCCGTTGATTATTTTCTACATCAGGTCTAGTATCGTAACCCGAATTTCCTAGTCTTCCGACATAGTCTACCTGCCGAAGCGACATAACTTACCACCCATCGCCACTACCGTATATCATAGTTCACAGCCACACTACTTGCGCGTTGCAGAAGTTTCCGGAAATGTGGAGACTTGGCATTGGACTTTGGAGGAGGCAACAGCTAAGTTAGCGCCAAGCCAAAGTCCACATTTCCGGAAACTTCTGCAGTGCGCCAGTACCGTAGTGTGTTTTCTTTCATCCCTGCATCCGAAAATTCAACATTTCCCTCAATTTCTACTGGAGGTACAATACACCATAACTTGTTTTTCATAGGAGTACGACGGAGGGTACTAATATATTTCCCTAGAGGCTAGACTACAGGGCCATTGGAATCGAGGAGATGAAAAGAGTGGTCGTAATATATGTTGTGGCTACTGATAGTTAAATAGAGGTAGGACAACCTCGGGCGCATACCAGTATAGATAAAAAAATAATTAGCTCAGTAAGTGTATCTCTTTCTTATATTGATGCGGTCCTATTACCGCATTTATTGTCTCTTGACGAAATTGACCGCGCATCAAGCAACAGGAAAAACTTTGGCTAGGACAACGCCCACCCTCCTGTCACCAACCCCACCATCCTGAGGACTAAAGAAAATTAAAATTTGAAAATGTAAATACATAGCAGAATATATAGTAGAAATTAACACCACCTAAAGGAATTTCTTCAGGTGGTGTTGGAAATGCGCAGTGATCAAGATGGCCGGGTTTCAGTCGATTGTTGGTGGGCGGTTAATTCTGTCCACAGACTATGTTCTGACTGGGGCTTCTAGTGCGCAACTAGAGGGTAGAGTAGTGCTTATCTGCGAGTGGAGCCAGGGCCCTCACCAGGAGGACGACCCAACCAACCTTCTCACCTGTATCCGGGGCTGAATCCCCGACATTATTTGCGAAAGTAATAAGGGGGGTACGAATATTCTGAAGCAGTGTGATCCATTGGATCTCTGATGTATTATGGTAGCCAGTACTACTGCAGAGGCGTGCATGGCCCCCAGCATTCTACCACGCACTGCAAACTGGCCAAGCGTATGAGGGCGGTTTACACAACAGAAAACCTTTCTCAGACTAAGCCTGCCATACGGTAATTATGCTCCCTGCCGGAGTTCCGGGGGTGCGGATAGGTTTACTCGAGTAGACGAGTTCCCCGGGGCGGCGACGCTAAAATCGAGCCTTCCTGTGGGTCGCACTCGAGTACAGTACTTGTACTACAGTCCGGCTCTTACTTCTAATACCGGTACGCAAGGGAGCTCTAAGCGAGTCGATACTGTATCTAAGTACAGTAGCAGACTCAACACTCGGGAAGGACAATAAAATGATATGGAAATATTAAAGGGATTCCACAGCCAGAAAGTTAGTTAATTCTAGCTTACCGTAAAATTTCGCAAATAACGAACACGCCCGGGCCGGAGATGCATGAAGGGAGAGAATCAAAGTGGTAGATCTGAATAACTCATGGGCAACCACGCTGCACAAGGAACGGAGATACAAGCGAAATCAGGTATTTGAGAAGTGTTAACCAATCATGCAAACTTCCTCCCCGGCCCAGGCGTGTTCGTTATTTTCGAAATTTTACGGTATTGAGACAGCGACTGGTCACAGGTTAGGGTTCAGGTCTCACTTAAGAGATAATGTATGCTTAAAGTTCGGTTAGTTAAGCTCGGAGATGCCCAAATGTTCCTGGTAAGCTAAACCGTCACAACCCACCCAAACCCAGGCTGCAACAAGCCAAGATCCTGAATCTGCGGGATCGCTATTAGAGGGATTTCAGACCACAAAGTTAGGGGTAGCTATATCTGTGGCAACAGTGTTTACTATGCAACAAGTGAACTTGAAAAATAGGGATTTCGCAGATTCTGGAAGAGTTGGCTGTGATGGTTGCTTGTTGCAACGAGGGTTAGGGCAAGCTGCTACTGTTTAGCTCACTAAGAAATGCCCGCATCTCCTAGCTTAACTAACCTAAGTTACACTAATTCCAGTCGTCCCGTCCGTTCAAGACGGGGAGGACGACGAAGGACGAGACGAATTGCCTTGGCGCCGTCCTGGACGGGGTGGACGGTCGTCGACTACGGACGCGCAAAATTGGCTAATGAAACAAAAAAGAAAAGGAAAAAAAGAGTACCGTAAAAACTCAAATAAAAGAACCGTGTGCTATGTATGTAGTCGAGAATACCCACTTGAGAAAAGGGGGCTAAAAACACAGCAAAAACAGAGCTGCTCAGGCCGCCTGAGAGTCATAAAAAAAACAAAAAAACACCAGACCTTACCAGAGGAGGCAACTCCAACGACATAGCACACGGTTCTTTTATTTCAGCTTTTACGGTAGTGCTGAGCGGCCTGCCAGGGGTGGCAGTCGGACTGCTGTCGGACTGGCGTCGACGCCCGTCGGGCGACGCTAGTCCTCGTCTTCTGTCGTCCGGACGAGGACGACTGAGAGCCCTAAGTTTATGCGCACATTAGAGTGACGGCGCCGCGTGCATAAATCAAAGGTAGAAGTTAGAAGTTCGAAGACTTGACGGCCGTGCGAGGCAACGCCTGAGAAAAACAAGGAATACCTAATGACACAAACTTCTTGCTCTAAAGAAGTTTTCTTCCCTCTCAAATATTCGCCAAGAGTTCCAACTTCCAACATGTAACTTTCATTCCTACGCGGGGCGCCGTCACTCTATTACCTGAGCCCTAACCTGGGATTCGTTGCCGTCGCAACAAGCGAGAACTAACCAACTTTCTTGCTCCGAAATAGGGTCACGGAGCCCCGCGCATAAATCAAAGTTAAAATGTAGAAGTTCGAAGCCCTTGGCAGCCATGCTCGAGGCAATACGCGAGAAAAACAAGGAATACCCAATGACACCAACTTCTTGCTTTGAAGAAGTTTTCTTCCCTCTCAAATATTTGCAAAGAGTTCCAACTTCCAATTTCGATCCCCACGCGGGGCGCCGTGACTCTAATCCCTCTATTGTTCAGGTTCGCTTGTTGCAACGGTAAAGGCGGTTGTCACGGGGATAGTAAGGCAAGCTTAGTGGTTCGAGGTATCTACAGGGGTGGGGGCAAGTCAATGGTGGAATTTGCAAACATCCGAGAGAACGCTGCGTTTTAATCATTTGTAAACTGAAATTTAGAAAGGATGGAAAATTAGGCGACACTTTTGCCCAGTCTGTCGGGAAAATAGGGTAATGCCGATTGAGACGCCATCGTCCAGTTTTTCCACCCAAATTCCAAATCTAGACAGTTAGGTACTCATCCCAGGCAAGAAGTACTCGGAAACGGGGATTAGATTTTTATAGGTTAAAACCCTGCAAGTATCTGAGCCCCCATAAGGAATAGAGTCGCAGGTCGCAGAATTTATAGTTCTCTAACTAATTAGTCGCGCCTGAGTAATCCAAGCTTGTGGCCCAATCAAGAAGGACTATCCCTTGGAGAGGTGGAACAGCGGAATTCAGTGCTCCCGCAATCACTGCCACAGGATCTGCAACCAGTCCAGCCAATCACGACACGCCGCACTTGTGGCGCAGGGACTCCGGATTGCTCAATTTGCGGGAGCACTGAATTCCGCTGTTTCACCTCTCCAAGGGATACCTGCATACCGCACCAACTGAGGAGAGCCGCCTGGCGCTAATACTGTTGTGGATGAATTTTGTCTTCGCTTAGTTTCAATATTCTTAGCTAGCGAGAGGTCACCTGGTGGAGTTCATGATCGCTTTGTACTTGGGAGAGAAAGTTGCTGGTGCATGTATTCGCTGGAAGCTGGGAGGGTCATGTTTCATCACAGAGGGGGTGGGTTGAGGCTCGGCAGACGGGGGGGTGAGTCTATGTAAGATGCCGCATCAACTTGAATAAGAGCAACACGCGCTAGTATGTTGGTTTAGAGTGTGGCAGAAACTTGCGCACAATCTGAGCATTACCAAAAGCGAAGAAATTGAATTTTCCTGCTGATTTTAATACCCAATCTGTAATTCTTACCTCCTTTTGTACCTCTAATTCTATTGCGACATCTGTGTGGCTTAGTTTCACCTTATTTTAACCTACTAGCGCCTGTTGCTCTTATTCAAATTGATGCGGTAGTCTTCTCTCACTTCTCTTCTCTTTTTCTACGGCTACCACGGGAGTGAACTACGACGGCCAATGAAAAAGGCAATTACTGTTGAAAATGGTGCGGCTCACCATACTCTCTTGATACTTCCTTTGTTGTTTAGCTAGCTTCCGGGAGTGCGCTTGTTTGCGGCTTCGGACATGCGCTGAGGATTTAGGCATAAGGCCCCGGCTTTGGGCATAGGTTCGCTATCGAACCTGCGATGAGGATCCGGGCATGGGTTTGTCTCCGGAGATTCGCTTTGGCTTGGAGCATGCTGTTCAGCTTAGGTCGTGCTTGTGGAAAGCATTGCGAATGCAGGAGGAATGCGCGATATTTTTGGGATGGTGCAGCTTCGGGAAAGCTGGGGGAAAGGCAGAAGCACTGTAAGGTCAGTCTAAAAGAGCTGGAGCACAGAGGCAGAAGCGGAGTGTTTGTTTCTTTTGTTAGCCTGGGAGTTCTCACAGCGGAAGGAGAGACTCACGTTGACATGCCGTCTTTGATGTTGATACCTATTCCTGTCTGGCGAGTTAGTTAGTTGACAGGAGATAGAGCACCATTGAGTTTTTGAGCAAGAGCCTGTTGTTGTTAGAGAAAAGACATTCCCCGCACTTGAGTGTGCCATCGTTTTCGTTGTGAGTTGCTTAGCATTCGTTTCGTTTCACCGCTCATCACTCGTAGTCTTTCAATCATATCGCCGCCTTTGAAGTTTAACAATTACTGAGAGTTTTTTCTCTTTTCTCTTGACCGGAATCAGATGAATTGTTTGTGAATTAGTTTGAGCTAGGCGAATTGATAGTGAATTGTGTGATTTGTTTCTTAGTGTGGTTTTGGTTGTGATAGCTCGTGATTGGTGGTTACTTCCCTCTTTGGAGAATAGATACACAGATACCCGGTAGCTTTGTTTTTTCAGTACGTTCAAATACGGTAGACATTTCTAGTAAGGCAACACTAACTTCCTAGAGTGAGGTTCAATTATTCCAGTTCAAGCCTCGCAATGGGCCGAGTTTTTCAAGCCCGGGCTTGTTCTTTGGGCTCGCTTAACCCCTGTCAAAACCAAGTTTTCGACGTAAGCGAGCATAAAAAACAAGCCCGGGCTTGAAAAACTCGGCCCATTCCGAGGCCTGTTCCAGTTCTTACGGTACCTTACAGTAAACCACGACCAAATTTCTTGTTTAGGTTTGGCTACTCGGGTGTTGGAATTCACTTTTCTCACTCGTCTATGCCCTTACCCAGAAAAAAGCTCACTACAAGATTTTATGAAGCCAGTGCTTTTCTTGGTAAAGAGGTGTTGAAAATGGTACTGGTCGCCATACTCCCCTGATACTTCCTTTGTTGTTTAGTTAGCTTCCGGAATAGTGCTTGTTTGTGGCTGCGGGAATGCGCTGAGGATTCTATTAGACTTCAACGGCAGAGATACTATTCAATGACGAGTGACGGGCCGTGAAACGAAACAAAAGCCAAGCAACTCACAATGCAAACGATCACACACTCTCGCTCAACAATAATGCTCGATGCTCTCTATCTCTGGTCAACTAACTAACTAACTGGCGCAGGTAGGAGTGTGTATCAACGTCAAAGACGTCATATCTGTGTTGGAATTGTTCGATGCTGCTCACCATGCATTCAACCTATCGGCCCTGCACACATCCTATCCCGTTATCTTTCAGACAAAGAAGTTTACCGCATATGCGCTATGGATAGATACACTTTCCGAGAGCAAGTTTTTTTGATGCTCCTAGACATGTTCTGCAGAGGTGCAGCCTACACTATTATTGTTCGACAAACCTCCGGGTATGCGCTTGCGATAGGTGAAGGAATAGTCAGATACCAGTAGGTTATGGAGCCTCAAGAGCTTTCTTTGTGACGATTGTCTTTTCTTTGTTAGCATGATTGTTTTTATGTAAAAGCAAAGGGGGAAGCTGCTTGGAAGAAAGGAGGCTGGCATGGAAGAGCGGGGGCGGCATAGAAGGAAGGGAGACCGGCATGGAAGTGGTGGCATGCGTGGAAGGAGGTCGACCAGTGTGGTGATCGATGGAAGGATGAACTCGAAGGATGGGAGGAAGGCATTTCTGTTTTTCCTACTTATACTTTTGTGTTGACCATAGTTAGTAAGTATCGAGCATCGTGAGAGTTGAGAGAGTGTGTTGAATGAAAGGTTTTTGCCCCACTTTTAGTTGGGCGATCTGTCTTTAGTGTTGCCTTGCCTTGACGTTTCGTTTCAAACGCCAATCATCCACCGCCATTTTCGCCATTTTCGCCGTCTAGCCATAGCCGATTTGTAAAAATCTGTGTGAGTCTCGCCTTCCCTTGTGAGCTCCAGGGCTAACAAAGGGAAAACAAACACCTTCCTGCCTCCGGGCACCGACTCTTTGACACTGACCTTACAGTGATTGCGCGCGCTTCCGCTTTTCTCCTGGCTTTCCTGTAAGCTGCACAATCCCCAAACTATCGCGCATTCCTGCATTCGCAATGCTTTCCCGAACGTCCAAACAAAGCCCTGGAAGCCGAAGCGTATACCAGAAGCCAAAGCGAATGCCCGAACCCAAAGCGAGTCTTCGGAGACAAACCCGGGCCTGAAGCCTGAGCCATATGCCTGAATCCTCATCTCATATCCAAAGCCACACAAAAAAGCACGCTCCCGGAAGCTAACTAAACAACAAAGAAAGTATCAAGAGAGTATGGCGAGTAGTACCACTTTCAACAGATTCAGGCATATAGCTGCGCAGCGTTCTCAACGGGGCAGTCCGTCTGTCCTGAAGGAGGCCCGCAGGGGGCGACGTCGTGCCGTCCAGTCCGGTCTTTTTCCAAACTTGTTACCCACCCCCAACCAGGGGCCCGGCCATCCCCCATGGGAAATGTCTCATACTTGCAGTCGTTGCCGTCCACGGCCATCCCCTGTAATCCCCCGCGGTCCCCCTATTTTCCCTGGTGTTTAAGTCATCAGGGATCACTCACTTCTTTTGTTAATGTATATGTTCCTCTGGACTTGAGAAAAGAAGCTTGATTTTCTAAGGAAGCCATAAGAGCTGGCTATTTATGCTGCGAAACAAGAATAAATATCCACTGTATAAAAGAACCTCAAGAAAACAAAAGAAGAGGAAAGAAAAATCTAATGCGCATAGAGTTACATCTATGATTGACGAATTGAGCTTAAACTCTGACGGCATTGAAGTAAAACTAGTATGAACTAGGAAGTACTGTCGTACTCAAGAAGATAGAGAGTACATATCCGAAAGTATAATTTCAACAATGCGCAGCTTAGAAATGGAGGAGATAAAGGGAGACCAAGGAAGTAAACAAGAGTAAAAGAAAACTACCTCTGTACAGCGGATAAAACTAAGTCTAACATCTTTTTGCTACCATTATTTATATTTTTCTTTTTACACATTGGTATTATGCCTGCTGCCCTATTTTTGGTGTTCTTCCTTGTTGGTTTCTGTCCTCCACTATAACTCAGTCAGGACTGATGCAATGGAGATAGAAATGCCACTTGTTCGCTATCACAGATGTCCGGGTGTAACTTTGCTGTCGTTGATTTCGCTAAAAAAACATTACAGATTGCAAGTTTTTGTGCACAAGAAGATATCAGGAATCGGGGAGTTGAATTTCGTGCGTCATTGTTATTTTCATAGTCTACCATATATCTTAAGTATGTTACACTCCTATCGATCACATGATATTGTGGAGATACTAAGGGTCCACCTCTCTATTTGTTAGAACAGGATAACAAGGTTATTTTGTTATATTTTGGATATATTTATACATCTGTCTGGTATGTGAAATAATTGCATGGAGTAAAAACTCTGCTCGGCAGTCCCCGGCAGTCCCCCACTGTCCCCCGCAGTCCAACATGTTACCCTACATCAATTTGTCTTACATTGTAGGGCCCCCCATGCTTAACAATGACATCTGTCCTGTCCAGGGCTCTTGGAACCCCCCCCCAGAGGGCCCTACAGAGACCCCGGGCGGTTGAGAACATTGTAGATGCGGCTTCGGGCATGGGGTTGCCTCCAGAGACTAGCTTTGACTTCGGGTATACAGTTCGGTTTTGGGCGTTTTTCTTTGGATGTTCGGGAAAGCATTGCGAACGCAGAAATGCGCGATAGTTTTGGGATCGTGCAGCTTTCGGGAAAGCCAGGAGAAAAGTGGAAGCGCGCGCAAGCATTGTAAGGTCAGTGTCAAAGAGTCGGAGCCTGGAGGCAGGAAGGTGTTTGTTTTCCTTTTGTTAGCCTTGGAGTGCTCACAAGGGAAGACGAGACTCACATGGATATGATGTCTATGATGTTGATATATACTCCTGTGTTCCTCAGTTAGTTATGGCGCCATTGTGGGTTGCTCTGTTTTCTCGATGACGACCAATTCGCCCAGTGAGGCTAGGCCGTCCATCCCTCATGTCTCTCCCTACCCCGCTTCCGTGGCCCCCTTAGCTACAGATGCACAGGCGACACCGGCCTTGGCTCTCACCAGGGCCAGAAGTAATGGTCGCCCACGTTCGGCCGAGATTTCAGACATTCCAACAGTGGTTGCTGCAGAGGGGGTGGCAGACGCATTTCAAGCTGAATTGCACGGATTGTCGAAGCCTGAACGAGCGCTCAAGGTCGTGGATATCTTAAACGATCATCAGCAAAAAGATGAACTCCTTGGTATCAGTCTTCACTACTTATGGAATACCTATGTCGCCGGAGAAAATCTCTGGGAGCATTACGAGGGCGGAGAGGCGAAATTTAAGAAAGACGTTTCTTATGCGCAGTTTATTGAGCCTACACTGATCAGGGTTAACGAGAGCGAGGCTAAGAAGGCAAAATACACATCTAATTTGCAAAGGGAGTGGGGGGCTGGATGGGAATTGATAGTTGATCCTCGGGGGAACGATAGCTCAAGGTCTTCACAACATTATCTAGGGTACCTGTCAACTCTTGCCTGTGGTGGGATGGTGTTGTCGGATGCGGGGTACCTTCTGAACTTAGTCATAAGGGCACGGATTGAGAATCCCAGGAGGGGTGTTCGCAGACAACCAAGTGTTATGGCTGGCGATATTCGGAAAGTCGTTGAGGCTGTTGAGGCCGTTTCCAAGTCCCGGAAGATCCAACCCAAACAGTGTGATATTGGGCACCTTGTCACCTACCTTTCCCCGGAAAGCATGAGCAAGCGCATAGTGGCACGAGCCAAACATCAAACAACAATACCCCTCCCCGAAATTGCCGAGGAAGGCACTCTAGTTCGTCCAAGAGCCCTCTCTGCTGCAGCAGAATTCCTTGGTCCAGAGGCTGTCCTGAATGAGAGTGGTGTTTGGCAGCCCGTATCAGTAGGGTTGCAAGTATTACCTTCCGTATCCAACTCTTCACATACCCCTCCACAACTATCCCCTCCTCAACCTTCAATCAGGGATTCTACTGCCGATGAAATTGTTGTTTGGCCATCTTCATCAGTTGTATCAGAAGTATCACCTTGCCCACCTAGCTCCACACCTGGCTCCGAACATGTACCCCTTCGTCATTCCCCAACCCTGGACTCCGCCCTCCAGGAAACTGGTATTCGGCTATCCCCATCTGTAGTGTTAGAAGTAACACCTTCCTCACACCACTCTGAGCCGAACTCGCCAGGTACACTCCATGATGGTTCCCCAACCCCAGACTCTGCTTCCCATGAAACTGGTGTTCCGCCCTCTTTACTTACACAGTTGAGGGCATCACCTTCATCATCCCCTGCGGGAGCTGCCCGAGCACCTCCGTCCTGGTCAGGATCCTCCAGCCCCACGGTTCACAGTCAAAGTGGTGTTGGACCATCCTTATCCACAATTTCGGTAGTCTTACATTCCAGCCCCCCACCCACAGTTAGAGCCCAACTCTTTCCTGTGGAGTCGGCGATTGTGATTCCCGGGGGATCTGAGCTGGACGATGCTTTGCCACCAAGCCATTCTAGTTCGCCTATGCTTCTTTCGGTGGCCCACACCGAGTTTCACCCTCCTGGCACCTGCTCCAGTTTACAGTCAACAGTATCGTCCTCTCACACCTCCAGCCCACATGTACCAACCCAGTGTACCACAGATTCCACAAGACCTCAATGCAAACGTGCAGCTACAGCATCTCAAGTTCAACCCCCAGCAAAGAAGCCACGCCGCTCCCAAATTATCTCTGCATACACGGAAATGCCGCCACCAGTGAGCTTTCAGCTGCAGAAGGAATGGATTGGTAGAACGGCTGTAGAGCATCAGATATATCAGAAAGGTTTCTATGTGCCACAGTTTGGTCTTCGCAGTTGCCCAGAACCCATGTTAGATGAGATAAATAGGTATCGGCGAGCTATTAGTTTCGCAGGGGGCACAGGATTAGATAATTGTTACCACTCGATGCTGCAACAAGTGTTAGTTCAAGATCCACTCGTATACTTGACAGCACTGGCGGCCATGAAGACCACAAATACACGCATGATATCCATTCCCGTTGCTCCAATTATCTTTCCCAGCGATGAGAAAATTGAACTAATGGGTTCCGACTTTCCTTTTGCCCAATTTCTGGCAAATGAGCATATGGTGCCAGCAACCCGACTCCTTTATTCAGTTGGGAAAGCTGAAATACGCATTGCGAACCTGGCACCGACAAAGGAAGCTGTTGATCAATGGTGGGGTGAGTGTGGCGGTAATTTTGAAGAGGCTGCCCGCCCTCTTGACTTGGATATGTTCAGGTCTTGCCAGTTAGGCTGTGGGGAATTTGTTGTGTTCCCGCCTCAACAGCCCTGGTATGTTGGGTCGGCTTCGGTCACTTCCCAGCGGTCTCCCAGCGCCGATAAGGAGAACATTCTCCTGGAAGTCAGATATATTTCCATTACAGAGGAAAATTCGCCGAATTTCTACGAGTCTCTCCAAGAGTTATACGAGGAGATTTCAAGGTCGAACCGAGACCTTGTATGTCCTAAGATTACCGGGTGGGGGACAGCATCTCAATCGCCCCTTGTGGACAAAAGGTGCCCAACGGCGATCGAAATTCGTGGGGTGTGGAACATTGGTGATGCCCTTCTCGGGCTCCAGAGTTGGAGTTCCCCTCTGGTACAAATGGAGCTGAAACGGCTGTTTTGTTCCCCAGAGGGGAAGTTATTCAATGAGGCATTCGTCAAGGAAGTGCAAGATAAGTTCAAGGAGAAACTCAAGACTATGATGCCTAGCTTGGAGTTTCTGTGTGAGTGGACAAATCATGTAGCAACCCCTTAACCGGAACAAGTAGTGGTATATTTTGCGGTTTCTTTTTTTTTTTGTTAACCACACAGAGGGATTCCTGTTATGGACTTGGAAGAGCTTAGGTCATGTTAAGGAAATATTTTCTAGAGGTTTTATTCTCTTATAGTTCGCATGCGATAAAAGCTCTATCTTTTACCCTTTTTTCTTACTCACGCATCAGTCATTTTACTCATTCATGACTCTATTCTTTATCTTCTCTCTATAGTTAATCGAAATTGCATTCGTTTCCTCATAACAAATCAATAAATTGAATGCACCTTTGGGTCTATAGTTTCCTCTAGAATTGAAAATCAAGCATTAGCAAAGACCTCTGACATCAAATAATGCTGTTCTTATGAGATATGGATAGAGAAAAGATGGGTATGGTAGATGAAGAAGGACGATTAAGCCAGGAAGGAAATGAGTGTATATTGATGGGATGTGTAACTTTCTTGCTTATGTCTTGGAATCTACTGCTGGGCAGAGGGTTTATATACAAAATAGCAAGACCTCTCGGCACCTTCTCAGATACAGGAATCTAACTGCAGATCCTACTGGAACAATTGAGTTCGGGTCCCTCCTTCGCCCACTATCCCGATTCTTCTTTCGCTTTCCTTCCCAAAAAAATAAATGAGAAAACAAAGCCCAACCCTGCCCGGTTGTCCAACTACCTATGCCCAGGCAATCCTTCTCTGGATATGTCCTCTCCCAATGATCTTCCGTCTGTTGACAGTCAAAACTGTGGCTCCGTTGTTCTGAGCCGTCTTTGAAAGAAACGCGAGAGAAGTGAAAGATGGTAGCCTTACAAAAACTCGCCTCCCTCTATCAAGCTAGAGGAAAGAACCACTCCTGTAAGAGACATGACTAATTTAGCCTTCACAAAAGATGAGCACCGCCTATTTTCTTACATGAGCAAAGATCTATGATCAACGATCATCCATGCTGTGCGGAACCATCGCCAACTACGATACCTAAAATATTCTAACAAGCAAAACCGAAATATATGCACAGAAGTACAGTAAGGTCACAGGAGATTGATGAGACGGCGTGGCAACTGATAATTGTGATGTGACTTACAGAAATTTGCTATTGTATAAAGCGAATAACTGGGTAAGAATGACGAGATCTATGGCAAAGCTCTAGCAAAATTGTAAAATGAAACAGGATTGTAAAGAAAGGTTCTCGGCCTTGAAGATCCTGCCGAGAGCGGAAAACCCCTCCATCCCCTCATTCGGGCATTGGTAATAGTATCTAATATCCACAATATTTAGCTAGTAACAGAAAAAAACGAATTGAATCAAACTATCCAGCCATGAGGCGGTTCGGACTGGAAAACTGGCTGGTCAATCCCCACCATATTGGCAAGTACAGTCTGTCGGAAATGCCACCTGAGGAGCTCTTCAGGCGGCTGCGCTGGATTCTCAATAAAGCTCCTATCGAGGTGATGCCCACTAATCCGAGACCAGCCTGGCTGGAAGCAGACTACCTTATAGTTGTCCTAACCGGAATATAAGCTCTCGTAATTTGAAAAAGCAGTAGTTATACATACGTCAGGGTTGATTGAGATGATGTAGCCTTCGAACAGATCACTCATTTGGCAGGTAAGCAAAATTCCGTTCTGAACAGAGTTTATGGAGTCATCAGAGCCTGGGGGAGTGAAGCATTTAGCAAAGTTGTAATCAATCCAATGCTGTGGGAATGATCGGGGAAAGATATGGACGGCCCTGAAGCCATGCCAACATCCGAACTGCCGATTTTCTGCAGGTTGCCCAGGGATTAAATAAACCGCCATCGCGCTCGTGTACAGCTGTGGGAAATGGCACATGTTGAGTTTCAGTGGAATCGTGGGTGGGGGGCAGCCAGGGTTCCTTAGTGTATTTGAATGGGCTCATGGTAGAGATTGCATAGTTTCCCGGTTCGAGGCACTGATAATCACATGGAATAGTTATTCAACTTTCATGTTATAGACTGAAGGGGCTATCGAATTCAAAGATCATTTCCACATTCGAGTAAAAATTGCCGTTTGTCATACGTTCGGTGCAAACAAGCCCACCGAGAACCTTATAAGGATTGCCGGAACTGTAGATCTGGATGTTGCGTCCGAACTCGCGAATACCCATCCTGCGATTGGTGTCATGGTTAACTTGGATGTAATTTCCTGTCCTTTGAATAGGTATTCCGATCACTTGAGGCATGGGCGAATAACGCAGTCTCGTGAGACTAATTGATGAGCATAGAAATCAAGTAAACAGTTAAGGCCCTGCGGGAGTTGTGAGAGTCAAAGGAGGAAGAGCGAAAAATGAAAACCAATAGTGGTTGTATTTGGACCTAACCTTGTAAGAGAGGTAAGTGGGTGGGATTCCAGACTCAGCTGATTTTATCGCGGATTAAGTTGTGGATAGTAGAGTGTTAGGTTGGTTGTTGCCCTTGTGGCTAACCCGCAGATGCCAGTCACAAACTACAGTTGCCACTTGCCCAATTGCTACCCCCTTGGCATGGGAACAATTGGAGGCAGAACAAGCCACATAACCCCTCACCCCCACTGGTTATCTTACCGAGAGTCTTTTCCACTCCCTCACTGATCTTTGCTTCGTACCATTTGTACCATTTCCACTCCCAATATTTTGGACAGAGGAACATGACCCGAGCTACCCATGGACAACCAATTATTCGGGGACAGCAATGCCAACCACGTCAACACAACAAGTAGTTACAACAAGGCAATACCCGGAAATAATAAGGATGCACATATTATGCATTGACTCTCTTCACCTGGATCCGATAACGGGCATTATGTCTTTTGATTGGATATGAGGAAAACGAATGCAATTTACTATAGAGACAAGATGAGAGAGCGGTAATGTGAACAAGTAAAGACTGATGATCGTATAAGACAGAGGGAAATACATTGTGCTTTTATCTTAGAGAAATAATATCAAAGGAAAGCGACTAGAAAAACTTTTCCTCCACATGATACAAGTAACTCATAGTTGAAACAGGAGTGCCCTAGATGTTGCTGGTGAGACGAGACGAAGTATAAACTAATGCAGGACAGATACTAGGAAACGAAACATGAATCAACAGCGTAGTTCCAAAGGTTTCAAGACGAGGGAGTAAAAAAGTGTGATGGGGAAGGAGAAAAAATATGGTAGGTTACAGGGACAGGAAAAGTGAAGGGGTAGAGACCTCTTTTCTGCTCATAATAGGTTTTGTTTTCACTTTTTTGTCACACCCGTTTATCAAGCGCTCATCCCAAACTCTCCACTACCAACAAGTGACCTCTCACATACATCGTGGACGGAGGCAAATGGAATCGAGCCAGCGAATCCTACGGGAAAGACCACCAAAAAAGAAAAAGGAGAGGAAAGAGAAAAACCCAGATGTGTTTGCCTCAGAGAACAGTGCCCCAGCCGAAGTTATTCGCGTCCACATACCCCGGGCTGAAGCTATTCATGTCCGCCTGCCCAACTCTGAACAACCAAAATCAGCAACACCGGCTCCCAAGAGCTTGAGAAAAGCCAATTCCAGAACAGTTGCCTCAGCGACAACAGATTTACTCCCCCTTCCTGGAACAGAAACACGCGAGGATTATCTTCTCGTAGTTGAAGATGCTATCGACTCAATCCTACTCGCATTCCAAATTCATTCGAAACAACATCCCCAGCCAACAAAAGAGCAAAAGGTGGAACGAAAACTGCTTGATGACACCTGTATTGTTTTGCAGATGATCACAAAGAATCTCATAAATGAGGACTATGAGGAATCGCTTCAGAGTCCAGAGGGGGCTACTACTGCTCTCGTGACACGATCTTTCACTGACGCGTCAACCTCTACCACAACAACAACCACATGCACTGAGGACCTGTCCCTCGCGCAACGAATTCAATCTCTGGAATCGAAACTTGACCAACTGTTATCGAAACCGTCTTACGCCTCTATTGTACAGAGGAATAACCAACCGGAAACTAAACAAGAAGACACCTTACCCTTGGAGCGGATATCCAAATCACCTGGATTGGACAACACACGCTTTGTGGTAGAAGTTCGAAATCCAGTACCTAAGGACTTCAATCCCCTCCCTCTTCGTGAGAAACTAAACGCCATGCTTCCCCCACATGCATCTCGCTTCACCGCAATACGGCGATCCCAAAAGGGGAACTTGGTATGCTATACCCTGAGTCACCCCTCTAGCACAATCTCGTGCTTTGAAGAGTGGTCAGGAGGAATTGAATTCGACGCGATATGGATTAATGCCGAGGATAAATGGCTTCGCCGTATTCTCTACTTACCACACGCCTGCCCTACTGCTTCCATTTTGGAAGCTGAATTAACCGCCTACAACCCCGGACTACATCTAGCTAGTAGTCCACGTCTTCTCTCACCTACAGTCGCACTGCTACTCTTCCCGAGTGACAGGAAACAACCTGAACATATTTTTGTATTCGCCACTTACCCCAAACTTGCCAACTATATTCTACGAACCTCAGGAGACCCGAAAAAACACAATCACAAGAGGAAGACACCAAATGAGGAACCAGAGATTTCGATAGTGGAAGGGAATGGAAAGGAGAAAGCGATAGGGGAAGGTGAAGGGGGAGTGCCTAGCGATCTGAGTTGCAATTGGGAAATGGAGATGGAAATATCGGAGGAGGACGCAGTTATGCAAGAACGAGAAAGCATAGGAAAAATTACGAACAAAACAGTAGATAATTAGACATGATGCAACGCTTCTGTAGGCTGCTGGACTCGGGTATTTGTCCAGGAGCTGGTAGGGCCCATAGGAGAGGGAATATCTGACAAGCGAGAGAGTCCTCGCTATTTTGTATGTTAAACAGCTTCATAGCCCACGGGCTCTATAAGCTTAATGATACATAATAATAATAATAATAATAAGCGCTGATCCCTGTTGCTACTTTCCAAGTTTTCGTGAGTTCTACCATAGTTGCTAAGTTATCCAAGCAGGGATCCCCCCTTTTCTGGTTTCCAATTACCCCGGCGACGAGTACAGTCGCACCCCGCTATAACGAACCTCATATAAGGGAAACCTCGCTATTACGAATGAACCCTCTAGGAATTCAAACCCCTGCTCCCATTCAAATAGCCCCCGCTATAAGGAATTTCTTCCAAAACCTCGCTATAATGAACAAAAAACTCCGAATCTTTGGCCTTCGTTATAGCGGGGTGCGACTGTACAGTACTCGAGTACGGTACGGCACTCGTACACTTCTCCGGCTAGTCCGAAAACGATGAGTCGCCCAGGGGGTCCCGCGCTTGCTTATGACACCCACACTAGTCCGAAAACGACTACCCTCCTAAAAAGCCCGGTTCTCATCCGATTTTTGACTTCATATCCCATCCAATTGAGTGACAGCGCCCCGGTACATAAATCGAAGTTGGAAGTCAGAAGTCCTAAGCCTTAGCAGCCTCTCCAGAGGCAATGCCTGAGAAAAGGAAGGAATACGTACTGACACAAACTTGATGCTGCGAAGGAGTTTTCTTCCATTCCAAATATTCGCCAAGAATTCCAAATTCCAACTTCTGAGTTTGATTCCAAGAGGGGGGGGCGGCGTCACTCTAAATGGTGGGTTGGAACAACCTATTGCCAATTGGGAAAGCCCATGGGACAGTGCTGGGAACACAGGGGTCCGGCCTCAGAGAATGGCGGGAAAAGGTATATCCGGTTGCTGGGACAGTGCGGGGTCATAGCTCAGAAGCTATGGGTCCGTGGACCCCCTAGACATATCCCACAGCAGAACCCCTTGACTACGATATCACCATGCTCTCTACACCTCGCGGTCATTAGTCCCTATACCACGCGTTCTTTAGTTCCTTACATCTCGCGTTCTTCATCCCCACCCACCCCCCCTCACATACGTCCTAATGCGCCCTCATTGCCATCGGGGATACTTCAGCGGTAACGATCTCCCAAGGCAAGGGCAGCGGTCACCTCACCAATGCCTCCCCAGTGGATCAAGCGGACTTAGATGCGGGCGAAGGACACACTTCTGTATTTCCTTTATCGTTATTAGTCTTACTTTTCTTTCTAAGTGTATTTCCTTTTGTTTAAGATATCTCAAATTAATCGGTTCTGGCTTCGGGAAATTGGACATAAATACATAGAAGAATACATATTAGGAATTAGTATTTGATCTAGAAAATATGTTTAACAGGTGTTGAAAAAGCGAAGTGATGAGCGGGGTTGCGTTGCCATCCCTGGTATGTGTACGGTTAATTTTGTTAACGAACCAGACAATAGAGACGCCAGGGGGATTCACCAAGATGTTGAGCCTATTGAACAGGAGGACGAGGAGGAGGAGGATGGGAGTCCTACAGAATCTTCACCAGCCCCTCCGATGAACCAGTTCAAGCTCTGGAGATTGCCCGAACTCATATTGCCCAGATGTTGAAAAAACCTCTTTCCCAAATTCTACCCTCGAAAGCGATTGAAGAACTAGTGAATGGAAAGAGTACATTTCAGAATGAGATTCTCCAAGGGTAATTCCATTCTACCTCTGTATCTATTTTTTGTTGTGCTAAAGAGATAGGTTTTAGATTTAAAAAATGAGTTGGGCAACACCCCCAAAAAACAACAAGACACCTCTTGTCGAACAGGGAGCTGCCATGCAGACAACCTTCAACAGCTCGACAAGCAATCTAGCTCTGTGATTACAGCATTGATCTCTTCCAAGATTCCCTGCCGCTTTAATATTACCACCGCGAAAAGAGGACACCTTACCAATCGCTATGGTCTACAATCCGGCGGACAGGATAGCCCTTTGATGCTGGCTATAACAATGGAGCGCGCAGCAAGACTTGGGAGCGAGGTCGACGCAAAGGCATTTTTAGATGATGTTGCGACAAAGTATACGGCGAGCGCTGGAATATTACTCTTGGGCCTTGCCGCTGGTGCTTCTGGTGTAATGATGATGGATCCTGGTGCAATTGACGCCCTAACTGAGGACAAACGCAGACTATGCAACCAGCAATTGGAGTTGATTGCACGATCTCTTAAGATGGATCTCCGATCGGGCGAGAAGGCGTTTATAGGGTTACCAGAGGCCAACAAGCTTCTCCAAGCACAGATTGACTTGTGGAATGTTGAACACAGGGAATACAAAGTCTCTGCTATCTAACCATCTTTCTCCCGCTGAAGTTTAGGGTTTATGATCAGTCGTGGAACTGGTATTGACAAGATGGGCTTAACATCTACTTTGGCTTCATCTTTGACTGCCTCAAGATTATCAAACGTGAAATTGTCTGACAATGAATTCAAATTTTCAACCCACCAAATCCTTCCCTAGCGGAGTTCATACACTATCATATCGACAATTCCCTCTGCGAGCGAGGTGAAATATATCACCTAGCCAAGGATCTCTGTTACCAGCTGATCGCTAACTGACAGGAGGTCCTTGGGAAGGGTCCCGTGTACAAGATGTTCAGTATCCAGCATCTGCGCAGACCACCCTGGATGACAAGTCCAATATGCAATATTCAGAAGTACCATGGCCAACTGTTCGAAAACTTGAACATCATGTCAAGGAAATGGCCACTGGAGGAAAGCTCACCCAACATTGCAACTAAACTAATGTTTAGAATGATTTGGCCAAGGTTTACAAGATTATCAAGCAACAACACAATCTTACTAAATCGTCCGAGCTATGAATCAAAACCCTTTATGCAAATATCTTCCTCAGTTTGGCTATTTATAATGCTCAGATTTTTCCAGAGGGTGCCAAGACAAACAAAGAGGTTTGAGGCAAAAGGGCCCATTCTCCCGGAAAGCGTCATGCTGAATCCATTCCATTCCTTCAGTTGAAGAGAACAGAAGATAACCGATCGGAATATTCTGGGATAACTAGGTTGTATTTGGAATCTTTGGAACAGGTGGCCCAGGTAAGCAATATTTGAGAGGTCGGCTCCCCAGTTTTGCTAACATCTCCTAGTCTGGGGTTACGTTTGAAAAGAAAAATGTTTTGATAACTGGTGTTGGCGCCGGGTATATTGGAGCAGAAGTTCTACAAGGTCTCATCAGCGGTGGTGCCAATGTTGTTGCTCCCACCAGTTGCTTCTCGCATAAAGTAATGGAGTACAACCAGGCGTTGGATGTACTCTAAATTTGGGTCACCCAGCTCCCAGCTGATTGTTTTGCCATTTAACCAAGGTATGAATTTCCTACTAGCGATTTATATCCTAAGACTAATCAATTCACAGGAAACAAACAGGATGTCGAGGCCCTCGTTAACTACATCTGTGATGAGAAGAATGGTCTTGGTTGGGATCTTGGCCTGGTCGTTCCTTTCAATGCTATTTCTGAAACGGGGTGCTGGGTCGGGGGTGTCCGCTCTGGGTCGGGTCTTGCCCATCGAATCATGTTAACCAATTTACATCATCTCCTTGGTGGGGTTGGAGACCGGTAAAGCTTCCCGCCGCTTCGAAACACGGCCCGCCCAACTTATTCTAGCTCTTTCTCCCAATCATGGAACCTTCGGAAATGACGGGCACTACTCCGAATCCAAATTAGCCCTGGAAGCGTTGTTCTAGAGATGGCATTGGGCGTCTTGGTGAAGGTACCTCACCATCAGTGGTGCTGGGCCTTATGGGAGGAAATAACTCTATCGCAGAGGGTATTGAAAAATTGGGTGTTCGCATGTTTTCTCAGCTAGAGATGGCCTTCAATCTTCTTGATCTTATGGCGCCTACTATTGTCGATCTCTGCCAAATTGAGCCTCTATTGACCGATCCTAACAGTGGCTTCCAATATATCCCGAACCTGAAGGATTTTTCTGCCCAACTCAGGCAAAATCTCCTGGAAACATGTCAAGCCCGTAAACGGTTACCGCGGAAACCTCTATAAAGCACAAGATGGTCAACGGCGAGGTTTCGGAGAAACTTTACCAAGAGGTTACAATTCAGCCAAGCGCCAACAGGACATTTGACTTTCCCGAACCCGATTCCAAGGAGGAGCTTGAGCCACTCGCATAAAACCTAATCGCAATGGCCGACCTGGAGAAAGTAATTGTTGTTACCGGCTTTGCCGAAGTCAGGCCATGGGGTAACTCCCGCACTTGATGCAAGATGGAAGCATATGACAAATGTTCCCTTGATAGATACATTGAAATAGCCTAGATCATAGGCCTCACTAAGTATTTTAATAGAGCTACTAAGGGTAACCAGTACGCTGGTTGGGTTGACGTGAACACCGGCGAGCCCGGCGAGGGTCAGGATATACAGCCCAGATATGAGAAATACATTCTGGAGAATTCTGGGATCCGATTCATTGAAAGTGATCTGTTCAATGGCTCCGGCCCGAAGCAGAAAGAACTTCTCCAGGAAGTCCTGATTGAACACGATCTGGACCTATTGGAAGCCGTGAAGGAGACTGCCGAGGAATTCACTAGGCTCCGTGGCAATAAAGTGGAGATATTTGAAATCGCTTACTTTGGATAGTACACTGTTCGTGTTAAAATAGGTGCTATCCTGTTCATCCCGAAAGCGCTGACATTTGATTGTCTTGTGGTATGCCAAATTCCGACTGGGTGGCACGCGAAAAAGTATGGAATCCCCCATGATATTATTGCTCAGGTTGACCCAATCACTCTTTCTTTACCTCTTGGCGTGTAGCACTGACCTTTACGAATTCTACCAATATGTGCATTTATCCCAGGTCAGGAACTGTGTTGGTTCCTGTGTCGGTTGTATGACTGCACTGAGGGGAATGTATAAGGAGATGCATGTGGACAGGCCGATCGAGAAGCATATTCTTCAGGAGTCTTTCATCAATACCATGTCTGCATGGGCTAACATGTTGCTCCTTGCGTCCACTGATCCCATCAAAATGCCAGTAGGTACATGTGCCACAGCTATTGAGTCGCATAATATTGGGTATGAGATGATCATTGAGGACAAGCCTTCAGTGGGGTCAGTCGGTGGCTTCCATAAGGAGGAAGGCTCCTACGAATTCGCTAATATGAAGACAATCAGGGACACAGAGGAAGAACAGTTCTATGGAAGGACTCATCTAGAGATGTCTAGACCTAGAACCACAACCCGTAACGGCTTCAGGAAATGTTGGATGTGGCGTACAACGCATCATCACTGCTAAACTTGCTTTGGAGATGGGTGTTCCTATCTAAGATATTATGGCTTTTGCCGCTACCACCACTGATAATATTGGAAGCAGTCTCCACTCACCGGCACATGGTATCCTTACCACCCCCCGCCCAAAGCTGCCTGGCAAATCCCGCAGCCCACTCCCCTGCTTTAAGTATCGGCGGAGGCAACTGGAGCTCAGAAAACCAAAGATCAAGCAATGGACTGAGAGCGACCTCCTATACCTGCAGGAGGAGGATACAGGTAAGAAGGCTGAGAAGGTTGGCTTTGACGAGAACGAGCACATGCAGGACTGTGCCGGAGATATCGAGCCAGAATTGCAAAGACAGGAGTGAGAAGCCCTCAATTCATGGGGCAACGACTTCTGAGAGCAGGATCTTGGGATTGCGACATTGAGGGGAGCTCTGGCCGTGTGGGGCTTAACTCTTGAGGGCTTGAGCGTTTCTTCCTTCCACGGAACCAGCACTAAGGTAAACGATAATAACGAGTCCGATGCCATCAATAAGATGATGATGCACCTTGGCCGGCAAAAAGGTAATACTGTTCTCGGTGTCTCCAAGAAGTACTTTACCGGCCATCTTAAGTGGGCCGCCTGTGCTTGCATGATAAATGGAGCCCTACAAGCCTTATACTCTGAGCTTGTTCCCGCTAACCAAAATGCTGACAAGGTGGACAAAAATCTCGAACGATATGATTACCTTGTGTATCCAATCACAATAGATGGTATCGAGGCATTTTCAGTCACTGTGTTTGGTTTCAGCCGAAAGGTGCTTAGGAAATTGGCATTCACCTTAAATATCTCTTTGCTACCTTGGATTAGCAAGCCTAGGAAACTCACAGGGCTAAAGCAAATTCCGGCTACAAGAAAGCTTACCAATACTACCATTCTTCCATGGTGGATCATGACCAGTTCCTGGGGGAGAGCGGTCCTCGGTATGACCCAGATCAGGAATCTCAAGTTTGGCTTGACCCTCTCGCACCTGTGCAAGCAGAAAAAAAAAGACCAACAGCTGTACCTATCCTGCCCAGATACAGAAGAAGCGGCCCGATCATTCGGTAGAGAACACCGGAAAGCTCGTGGAACATTTAGCGTCGGCCACTGCCCACGAAAATAGTAAGACTGGAGTTGATGTTGAGTACCACTATTATAATTGCTGGAAGGAAGTTGCGCCAGGAGGGCTTGCTTGTGGGTTCAGGCCAGTGGAGTGGTAGGGGGCCCTCGAGTGGGGGGGAATTTGGGGGTCGGGCTCTTTTGGCTGGCTCAGGAATTTTAGAATGGGTGCTGGGCAAGCTTCACTGGGTGAGAAGTCCTGGTATGACAGGAGTTATTCTAGCCAGTTGGCTGGTTGGGTTTTGAGCTTCCGCCAGGCCCTGTGGTTCTGGCGCGCTCTTGCAAGCGTCTGGTCTGACACTAACAAACCTACTAAACTTATGCCGTTCTTCTCATACCCCCCCCCATGGACATCCTCCCAGACCCGTCGCGCTATGGAGCTACCTTGCTGCCGCAGGATGCGTCCCATATATTGCTAGGCTACACCCCTCAGTGGAATTGGGCAACCATTTACAACCCCTCACACTACTACCCGCTAAATTAGCCCCACCAGAACCTGTGTTCTACAGGAACCATAGTAGTGTTCGTGATGGTAGTGGCAAGGAATTTGCCGATCTACAGGCAAGGGCCCAATCGATTATTGAGTTGAAATACATGGTCTTGTATTACACAGTGGGGTGGATGCCCGGGAGCCTACTTCTGGATATCCTCTACCATTTCTTGCCAACGCGCAAGCAGCTGTGGAACTACAATGCTTTTGTGTTGCATGTTTTCTGCGGCAAATCTCACATGGAGCATGTTGAAGGCGGAGAGAGCATGTTGAAGGGGAAGCGGAGGCTTGAGGAATTTTCACAGCTGAGGTTTCCTAGGAAATGGTCTCAGGGGCAGGGCAGGCGCTATTCCCAGATGAGTTAGTGGTGTCGATAGGGCTAGTGTGCACGTACTCGGGGGGGGTTGCGGCGGCGCTCTTGGCCTACTTGGAGGGCTTCAAGGACTTGGAGGGTTTGTGGAACTGCTTGGGCGGGGATGTGGGATTTTAAAGTGGGGGGTTCCAAGGAAGGGACAGAAAGAGAATTGGTGGAGGGTTAATTTAGGTCGTCGGATGATGCGCTCCCAGCGAAGGCCGGGATGCCAGGCACTATAGTAGTCCAAAGCGAAGAGAAGACGGGAGGGAAGCGGGAGGAATTGATGCATTCCGCCCTCACCACTCCTCTAACCAGAGGATCGGGGTGTCTGGAATGGCCAGTGGACTCTGGAAACACTGACAGTCTTGTTATGATTGACCGGCATTCTCATCTCAGACCTCTAGTCCTTAGAACATGCGAGAAGAATTCCGGGGAATTCGCCGTAGTCACATACTCAGTGATGAATGCGAAGAGAGGGGTAAACTGGTAAAGGCAAACCAAAGCGGGGAAGCAAATCGGGGAGGCAAAGCGGAGAAAGAGGGGTATGGCAATGGCTTGAGAAAGTTCAGAAATCATCTGATTCTATTCTAGAGATGTCTGGAAGAGTTAGCATTGTTCATGTATTTAAAAGGGTTCCTTTGGGCCACAAACCTAGGGATAATAGGTCAAACGAATAACAGGTCTCGCTTTGGTATACTTGTTTCATTTCTTTTTACACTTCTCTTTCAACCACTGCCTTTATCCCCTTCACAATTTTTTAGAAGTCTTCTCTCACTCCATTCTCCTCCCCCAAACCTAAAAACGATACCACAATGTCCTCTGAATCTGCTCGGCGAGCCTTAAGGTATTATAGTGTAGTTTAGTGGTGGATCATATGGCTTCCTGGCACTGTAATTCATAATTGGCCTTTAATGCCTCATGTGGTTGACTTGCTTACAGGGGGTGGGTTGAGCTCTTGTACCCAGAGCAAGATATGCTTGTATCATAATGCCCGCACGCATCCTAAGATGGGACTATGGTGTTTCTGGTGTCGGATATAAAAATTGAGCAATAACTCACCCCCGCTTGTTGAGGCTACTTGAACTTGCTCCATTCAACTGTGGTTGCGCTTTTAGCTTCACAGCCTGTGCATGTGCAGTCGCTTGTAGTGGGGGCATCAGGAAGTAATCACCGGGACACATTATCTGGGGATGGGGTTTGGGAACATACATTTACTCATTGACTGGTAGAATGAAGGTGTAAGGCCCCATCACCAGTTATCACTTTGTTTCTTAATTGTTTGTGTTATAGAGGCATATAACAAGTATGCAACACTCTGATACCTTTACCCCTGCTGCTAGGCATACTGGCGACTGGCAAATTCTTCGGCGCAGTAATCAGATAGGAGGAGGAAGAAGTAGGGTCCTCAAACGCCCATTTGGCATCTGCTGAGCACAGTGAACAATCAGTCTCTTTTCAAACCCTTATCAGCAGCCCAACCATCCTGTGAAACACAAGCCAACTGCGCTACAAATTCCATCCCTCCACGACACTTGCAACACTCTCCCCTTCCTGGCTCCCCTGCTCCATTCAGTTCACCACCACCACAACTACAATAGCAGAGCTGGTCAAATGACTCTCTCGTTACTAGCAAGCTCTCGCTACCACAGCGCAGCCAAGGAGCCCTTCCTCTGACACTACAAGAAGGGCGACAGGTTGCAGAGTGCGAGTCTAAGCCTGACTTGCAGAAGTGTATTCCTAATCGCAATCATCCTCTCAAGCACAGTCTGGCTCCTCCTAGTATTGCACCCTTCCTCCTCGGTAAAGCCCAATAAAATGGACCCTCCAAGAATAACAAGCATGAAGCCCACCCTTCTAGACTACGGCCAGGGTAACCAAAAATCGACTTGGAAGTTGTTTGGGATACTTGCTTCAGTGGTGGTTTAGCTGGCGGCGGGTGCCCTAGTTTATTGCTGGTGGTAGGTTTGTAGAGGGAGTAGCTGTGTAGCTTTGAGCAGAGGTGAGCTGATACTGTAACCTTTGTGTGGATGGAGAAGGGGAGCTCCAATTTTCCAAAGCCGAGAAGGTATACATTATATTCCATCTACAGTGAAAAGAGAAAAAGAAAAGAAGGCCAAGTCAACTCCAAGCATGAACCTATAACACAAATACCCTGACCCTTTTTGTTCTTCGATGTCGCTGTAGTCTGTTTCCCCCAGGGGAAGGCATTGCAGTGCTGGATCACTGCCCTTGTGACTAGAGGTCATTGGCACTGGTATATCCTAGCTGACAATGGGGGTGCTGCGAGTTGTGTGGTGGGTGGGTGACAAAAAACACAAGCTGTAGTGAGGTTTGAGGATCTGGTGTTTTGGGAAGATATCCTGTTTTTGGACAGAAATCTGCGTTCGATAGAGTAGAGGACCAGTGGGTATTGTATGCAGCTCACAGGCCCCTAGTATGGAGCTATGACCTCTGGATGCATGTGTGCTTGGTAAAACCTTTTTCTGTCGGCCTCCAAGACCCTTCTACTCTCTCCCAGTAATCCTCCTGATTCTTTGCCCAATTGGCAATGGGTTGTTCCAACCCGCCATTTAGTGGAGGATTTCCCTATCGTGAGGCTTTAGGTTTGTTTATCAAATATATTATGGGGGTGATAGAAAAATAATTTGTTCCCTGAAAGAAGAAATTACCCCCTCCCTCTTTTACCTCTCCCCGGCAGACTCTGTAAAGATCATATAATCTGACTCGAATTGATAAACCTCCACAAGAACATTGGATTGGCAGACTTGAGATGTGGGTATGAAACCACTTTAGACCTGGAGTCTCCTGGGGAAGCGAAAGAGTGGGCTATGGCATCATACATGCTCTTCCAGTGATACAGGGTTAGCCGACACTCCATTCTCTTCTCGCGCATCTCCCTCGCCTCACTGGGCCAGCATTTTCTGTTAGAAATCAGTTAATCCTGTTCGTCATGCTTTTAGTTTCTTTTCTCATATGCAAGGCAGAAGCATGGGAAATATGTTGTCGTTGTTGGATGAGAAAAGAGCATACACGGTCAAAGAAAAGCACGATGATGAAAGGAGATGAAGGAAGAACAAGAGCTAAGGTATTAGATCAAAGGCGGAGGAGAAAGGAAGTCTTTGAGATGGATTTCTTTTGTTCAGAGATTACGCAGAATGTTTCTTTCTTTTATCTTGGAGCATGGAGGAGTGAAAGTGGAGATATGTGGTGATCGATAGAAGTAGTAGATGATGGTTTTGTTTTTTGATATATACTTCTGTCCTTACCACTAGTTTAGCAAGCAACGACGACGTCTAGTGTCTCGGGCGACATGCCAGTATCAATGGACATTTCTCATCGGGATTGTAGATTAACCAGGATTCTTACAGTAGGAAGAACCTTCTCCAGGCATTCTCTACCAATTAACTTACAGGAATGGGCAGGTAATTGTAATTCCACTTTCAAGCTCCTAAGGATTTTAATGTTGGGTTGGAGAAACCCGTTGCCAATTGGGCAAAGCACACTGGAGCCGGCAAGGAAGAATCATTGGGTTCCTAGGGGATGGCGGAAAAAGGTATCGCCGGTTGCTGGGGCAGTGGGGGGGCCATAGCTCCCAAGGGCGGGGTCCGTGTACTCCATGGGACTTATAGCA
>Ga0307509_10002660_pt1 | contig 28544 bp, 33 predicted proteins | sample 10_EM_MG_FD_202245 | JGI IMG/M metagenome (GOLD analysis project Ga0307509, IMG submission 202245) | Populus trichocarpa ectomycorrhiza microbial communities from riparian zone in the Pacific Northwest, United States - 10_EM | ecosystem: Host-associated > Plants > Roots > Unclassified | place...
GCGGCGTAGTCGGTGACGAGATCCCACCGGAAGGCTAAAAGACCAAAGGATCGCGGTTGCCAATTTACGTCCAAAATTGGGTAGTCCGTGCTCACCACGGGAGCCATAAAAAACTACAAGAGAAGAAAGCGGTCGACGTGACTAAAAGGGAAAAAGAAGATTACCATTCGCCGGAACGGAACTTGAGTTGCACGACACGCGTGAGGAGGGTCGAAATCCAGGGCAACCTGACTTTCTCTCGGAGTAAAAAAGCCGGGCAAATAGAAGCTGGGGGCGCCTCTATTGGGCACAAGGTTCATGCCCGACGAATGGTGTCTGAGGGGGTCGCGGGCGTACGACCAAACTCGAAGGCGGAGGTATGGTGGACTGGTCGCAGGGGACAGTCTCATATGACGGCTAAGTCGACGATAAAGGACCGCGCATCCTAGTCGCTAACTCGTGAGGTACTCTAGTGAACCACCACTCCTGTGATATGGGAACTCCTCGGCAGGAGGTAAAGACCGCTAGTAGTGGGCTGCCCGATATCAAAATATTAGACACTTGTTGTAAAAGTTTGTCTGAGGAGGCTTTAAGAGCCAAAACTGCGCAGGCGCGGTAACAAACCCCCACACTACTTGTAACCGCGACGATGAAAAGACTTCATCATGAACAGAGCGAAAGCTCTGGACCCATTAAAAAACCTAAGCATTACGCCTGCCCTGAGGGGAAGGCATTTATTGAAATCAAAGGACGAAGACACGTGATAAACGTCCTCCTAGATTCTGGTTCAAACATCTTTCTCATGAACCAGGATACCGCACAACGGCTAGAAATCCCGACCGAAGCTAGGGAATCACCGTTAAAAATCACTACCTTCGATGGCGAAACCGCGCCAACCGGAGGAAAATTCTATACACATCCTATCCTCTTAGAAATCGGTGCCAATGGACATCGAAGCATGATATCCTGTGAAATAGCAAACGCAGGAAAATATGATCTAATCATACCTTTTGGGTGGTGGCACGATGAACACCCCCTTAACAATATCTCGAACCCAAAAAAATGGGTCTTCGCGGAAACAAAATGCCATGCTCATATAGAAGATGAGGCAGTGGCAGATATGTTTGAGTGGGATGAAACTGTGGCTTACGACGAGGAAGCACAGTGTGTCGGAAGGATAGAACGAGAAGAGGAAGGAGGAGTACAGTTGGAAACGCTACCAAAACCATATTGGCAGTATAAGGAGCTTTTTGAAGAAAAGAAAGCTAAAATGTTGGCGCCTCGAAGGACTTTCGATCACGCCATAAACCTTAAGGAAGGGACCGAGCCCCCATCGGGCCCAATTCATCCAATGTCGGCACACCAGTTGAACGAGCTGGATAAGTACCTCAAGAAAATGATGGCTGAGGGAAAAATAGCTGCCAGGGAATCCCCTTACGGCGCTCCAATCCTCTTTGTTCCGAAACCAGATGGAAGTCTACGGCTGTGCGTAGACTATAGAAACCTCAACAAGTTGACAATCCTGAACAAGTTTCCCCTACCGCTCATGGATGAACTACGGGACCGCGTTGCCGGAGCCAAAGTGTTTACAAAGCTCGACCTGAATGATGGATATCATCTTATTCGAATGAGGAAAGGCGATGAACACAAGACTGCTTTTCGTACACGATATGGACAGTACGAATACAAGGTCATGCCTTTCGGGCTCGTTAACGCTCCCGCAACGTTTCAGACAATGATGAACAAAATCCTAAGGGAATTCCTGGACCACGGAGTAGTCGTCTACTTGGACGATATTCTAATATACTCCGAAAATATGGACGACCATATCGAATTAGTCCAGAAAGTCCTTGTCCGACTCGAACGACCCGACTTAGCAGTCTTGTTGAAAAAGTCGGTGTTCCACCAAGATGAGGTCGAATTCTTAGGATACATTGTCAAGACAAGCGGAGTCACCATGAGTGATAGAAAAGTGAAAAGCGTTCAAAATTGGGCACACCCAAGGTCGGTTAATGAAGTTCAGATCTTCATTGGATTCGCCAACTTTTACCGACGATTCATGAAAGATTTCTCGAAAGTTTGCAAGCCAATAACCGAGACGTTGAAGGGAAACCCAAAGGATTTTCACTGGGGGAGAGATCAGGAAGAGGCGTTTGAGGAGTTGAAGAAAAGGTTTACAACGGCACGAATTTTATCGTATTTCTACCCAGGAAGAAAAACAGTGGTTGAGACAGACGCAAGCGACTTTCCGCTTGGATGCGTACTATCTCAATACCAGGGGAGACGTCTTCACCCAGTGGCTTTCCATTCTCGAAAACTGAACAGCGCGGAAAGAAATTACGAGATACATGACATGAAATTACTCGCAATAATGGAAGCGTTCAAGGAATGGAAGAGATATCTCTGGGGCGAAGAAGAAACTGTGGCGGTATACACCGACCACCAAAACCTACAGTCCTTTTTGACCAAAAAAGTCTGGAACCAGCGACAAATTCGATGGGCACAGGAGTTGACGAATTACAACTTCAAAATAGTCTACCGACCGGGAAGTAGAGGCGGGAAACCCGACGCGTTAAGCAGACGGCCGGAGTACCGTCCTGAGGAGGGAGCTCATCACAGTGAACAATCGATTTTGAAATCGGAACATTTTCAAATTTCCGTGATTCATCAAAAACGAAACGCAGAGACAGCCCTCGTCCCAGAAAAACGCGAACCAACGAGCCTCAGGATAATGAAACTTTCGGACAAGGCTATAATCCCGACGAAAGGATCACGGTTTGCGGCCGGTCATGACATCTATGCCCTGACAGACGGCCTGGTACCAGCAAAAGAACAGACAATGGTAGAAACGTGTATTGCGATAGGATTGCCGGAAGGAACCTATGGAAGGCTAGCCGCAAGAAGTGGTATGGCTAGCAAAATGGGAATAGCAGTGGGCGGTGGGGTAATAGATGCAGATTACACTGGAGAAGTCAAGGTCATACTTCGAAATCATGGCGAGGCGGACTGCATATTTAAAGCAGGAGAGCGGATAGCACAGCTCATAGTTGAGAAAGTTGCCAATACCGACGTCATGGAAGTAGACGATTTGGGAATAACCGAGCGAGGAAAAATGGGCTTCGGATCAAGTGACATGAACCCCAAACGATCGATTACGGCTAAAGAGGAAGGAGTAAAAATATGTTTCCTCCACGCAGACATAAACAAAAACGAATTCTTTAGCGCGGTGGATATCGGTTATCACCCTCGGTTGATGAAAGAACGAGAAATGTTATCAAGTGCTCAGGTCAACGCAGCCCTGACGCGGACAATGAATGATACATTTCTGGATAAGATTAGAGCGGCTGGGAAGGAAGATGAGAAGTGGCAGGACCGAGGCCGTGAACTGGTTAGACTAAGAGAAGGCGGAAACAAGATGCCGAACGAATGAATAGAAAAGGACGGGTTGCTATACTACAAAAATCGGTTGTACATTCCAGAAAACGAAGCGCTGCAGACCAAGATGGCCCAAGGCTGTCACGACTCGTTAGTAGCGGGGCACTTCGGACAGGAAAAAACGATTGAGATAGTAACCAGGGATTTCTACTGGGAAAAACTCGCATATTGGAGCAGAGACTATGTACGATCTTGCGACGAATGTCAACACAGTAAATCCCCGTGGCATGCCAAGTACGGGTTACTTCAACCGTTAGAAGTACAATATGCCGCCTGGTCCTCCATATCGACGGACTTCATCACCCCACTACCGGAATCGCAGGGCAAGACCCAGATCATGGTGGTAGTAGATTGGTTCACGAAAATGCCCCACTTCATCAGCCTCCACGAAAATGCGACCGCAAAAGACGTTGCGGACGCCTTCCTTCGGGAAGTTTGGAAACTTCACGGATTGCCGACCGAAATCATATCCGACATGGACGCGAAGTTTTCCGGCGAATTTTGGGAAGTATTGTGCAAAATGCTAGGAGTTAAACGGCGGATGTCAACGGCGTACCACCCTCAAACTGACGGACAAACTGAAAGAACCAACCAAGTGCTGGAAGGTTACTTAGGGACATTTGTCAATTACGATCAGAACGAATGGTACCAATTATTGCCGTTAGCAGAACACGCATATAACAACTCGGGAACCAACGCGCACAAAATGACACCATTCTTTGCCAACTACGGCTTTCACCCACAAACGGAGTGGATGAAAGAAAGAGAAGCTCAAAACCCCGGGGCGACAATGTATGCTCACAGGATGCAGGACATACATCAACAGGCGAAACAAATCCTAGAGAACACAAGGGAATCGATGAGGAAATATTATGACCGGAAAGCGACGGAGCAACCCAACATTGAGGTCGGCGACTTAGTAATGTTGAATGCAAAAAACATACGTACCCAAAGACCATCAAAGAAGTTGAGTCCGAAACTGTATGGCCCATTTAAAGTTTTAGAGAAGAAGGGAATGCGGGCATACAAGTTAGAAATCTCGCCGCAGTGGAAGATTCATCCCGTGTTTCATGTTTCCCTACTGGAACCCTACCGAGCCTCGAACCGACAACATCGCGAACAACCCCCACGAGACCCTGAAGAGATCGAGGGAGATTTAGAGTGGGAGGTAGAAAGGATCGTCAAGAGTGTGATCATTTCCTAACCGCGAAAGGTTCGAGGAAGGAACAAACCGATGAAAGAGCTTCGGTATTTTGTAAAATGGAAAGGCTGGGCGGAGGACGAGAATACTTGGGAGCCACCCGAAGGTATGATGAACGCGCAGGAAGAGGTGGAAAGGTTTCATAGAGAGAACCCGGAGATGCCGAGTCCGAGAGAGGTCGAGTGACATAAGAAAGGTTTTCCATCGGTGGACAAGCAAACGCCGGTGGTTTTTACCCCTACTATTTAGAGCTCGAGATGGAAGAGAGATTGTATAATGGACATAGAGTATGCGGGACGAACACTTCGAACAGGGGAGCTCGTGTTAGGCGCAGGGACTCCCCGTAAGGATTTACAGGGCAAAGTTACCCTACCTTGACGCACACCAACTTCGAAGAAAAAAGATAACACCCCCCTCCAGCCCCGGCGTTGGGATGGCGCGTCATCACTGGCCGCCTGGGTAGTTGCGTCCCAACACCAAAGACCACTATCAGCGGACCATGTCTTATAACACCGTATACGTCGCGGCCGTCCGTCCGACCGGATCCTGTTCGCAGTATATATGAGGGAAGACCGCCGGGCACCTTATGCAAGTGGAAGCAGGTGAATCGGACGACGGCGCATAAGGTTACAGACCCTTGAAGACGGACGGTCGGAAAGGTCGGTCGAAGGTAACGGGATGTCTTGCACAAAAGTTAGTCCGCTCGTATCTACAAAGTCATGTAGAGTATGAAGTAGGTAACTATGCCCAGTAAGTGGATCGGGTGAATCCACAGAGGACAAGTTGGTAAAAGATGGAGTCCGAGGGAAAATTCCTATAGGTACATTCCCGAGGACAAGTCGTGTAATGCCGGAAGACCAGAATACGAGATGCAGTTGCATACCGAATTCTCGACGGAACCAACCAAAGAAGAAGGGCCATCTTCTGTCCAGCGAGTTAGAATACCCTCGACGAGCACGAGGGCAAGATAATTCGTAACCATTGTTGTCAACGGATAAACGGATGAGCTGACACCTGACGTGGTCTCCACACCATCAGGAATAATGAAAGCGCAGACCGATAAGTTGGCCATGGGAGCAAAAGGTGTGCTCGAGAGTTTTCAGGGTCTACGAGTGTTCGCACTCAGGTGAAGCTCGCAAAGTTGCGCGCAAGGTACTTAGTTAGCATAGAGTTAGCATGTATACCACGATTGCTCAGACGCGGAATATAAATATCGAAGCATCTTTGCTGCTATTTGACAAAAAAAGCACGGAGAAGAGATCTTATCAATATAATAAGTTATTCTACACTTTTATATCGTTACCAATACTTCGACGATCCATATCAAAGCAAACCATTATATCTAGCCTACATTACTCGTGTCTTCTTAACGAGTTCTCCGATATAATCACGATTCAGGTCCTAGCTGTCGGAATACCTCACGCCGAAGCTACCACCTAACAAGCCTCCCATAGGTTCCTTCCGGCAATCCTATCGCAATACCCGTTCCTACTATCGTGTGTCATTTTGCTCGTATCAACCTCTCTCTCAGGGCATAGATGTCGTGACCAGCGGCAAACCTTGATCCTTTTGTTGGGATTATTGCCTTGTCCGAAAGCTTCATTATTCGTAGCCTTGTTGGTTCGCGTTTTTTTGGAATGAGAGCTGCCTCCCAGCTTCGTTTTTGATGAACTACTGAAATTTGAAAATGTTCAGATTTCAAAATCGATTGTTCACTGTGACGAGCTCCGTCCTCAGGGCGGTACTCCGGCCGTCGACTCAACGCGTCGTGTTTCCCGCCCCTGCTTCCCGGTCGGTACACTATTTTGAAGTTGTAGTTCGTCAACTCCTGTGCCCATCGCATCTGTCGCTGGTTCCAGACCTTTTTGGTCAAAAAGGACTGTAGCTTTTGGTAGTCGGTGTATACCCTCACAGGTTCTTCTTCGCCCCAAAGGTATCTTTTCCATTCCTTGAACGCCTCCATTATTGCGAGTCATTCCTTGTCATGTACTTCGTAATTTCTTTCAGTGCTGTTTGGTTTTCGAGAATGGAAAGCCACTGGGTGAAGCCTTCTGCCTTGGTATTGAGACAATACACATCCAAGCGCAAAGTCGCTTGCGTCCGTCTCAACCACTGTTTACATTCATGGGTAAAAATGTGATCAAATTGGTGCCGTGGTAAACCTCTTTTTCAACTCCTCAAACGCCCCTTCCTGCTCTTTTCCCCTGTGAAAATCCTTTGGGTTTCCTTTTAACCTTTCGGTTATCGGCTTGCAAACTTTTGAAAATCTTTGATGAATCGACGATAAAAATTTGCGAATCCAATGAAGATCTGAACTTCTTTAACCGACCTTGGGTGTGCCCAATTTTGAACGCCTTTCACTTTTCCATCACTCATGGTGACGCCGCTGGTCTTGACAATGTACCCTAGGAATTCGACTTCCTCTTGGTTGAACACCGACTCCTTCAACGAAACTGCTAAGTCGTGCTGTTCTAGTCGGTTGAGGACCTTTTGGACTAGTTTGATGTGGTCGTCCATATTTTCAGAGTATATTAGGATATCGTCTAGGTATACGACTACCCCGTGGTCCAAGAATTCTGTTAGGATTTTGTTCATCATTGTCTGAAACGTTGCGCGAGCGTTGACGAGCCCGAAAGGGATGACTTTGTATGCGTACTGTCTGTATCGGGTACGAAAAGCTGTGTTATGTTTATCGCCTTTTCTCATCAGAATAAGATGGTATCCATCTTTTAGGTTGAGCTTCGTAAATATTTTTGCTCCAGCAACGCGGTCTCGTAGTTCATCCATGAGCGGTAGAGGGTATTTATTCAGGATCGTCAATTTGTTGAGGTTTCTATAATCTACGCACAATCGTAGACTACCATCTGGTTTTGGAATGAAGAGGATCGGAGCGCCGTAAGGGGATTCGGTATTGGCAATTTTTCCCGCAGCGATCATTTTCTTGAGGTACTTATCCAGCTCGCTCAACTGGTCTGCCGACATTGGGTAAATCGGACCCTATAGGGGTTCGGCCTCTTCTTTAAGGTTGATGGCATGGTCGAAAGTCCTCGGAGGCGCCAGCATTTTGGCTTTTTTCTCTTGAAAAAGCTCCTTATACTGCCAATACGGTTTTGGCAGCGACTCCACTTGTACTCCTCCTTCTTCCTGTTGTTCTATCTGTCCCACATACTGTGCTTCCTCATCGGAAGCCACAGTTTCATCCTATTCAAACATATCCGCCACCGCCTCATCTTCTATATGAGCGTGGCACTTTGCTGCTTCAAAGGCCCACTTACGTGGGTCCGCGATATTTTTAAGGGGTGCTCATCATGCCACCACCCAAAGGGTATGATTAAGTCATACCTTCCTGCATTGGCAATTTCGCAGGATATCATACTTCGGTGGCCGTTGGCACCGATTTCTAGGACAATAGGATGGGTATAGAATGTTCCTCCAATAGGCACGGTTTCGCCATCGAAGGTGGTAATGGTTAACGGTGAATCCCTAGCTTCGGTCGGGATTTCAAACCGTCGTGCGGTATCCTGGTTCATGAGAAAGATATTTGAACCAGAATGTAGGAGGACGTTTATCGCGTGTTTTCGTCCTTTGATTTCAATAACTGCCTTCCCCTCGGGGCACGCGTAAGGCTTTTGTTTTTTAATGGGTCTTGAACTTTCGCTCGCGTCTTGATGAAATCTCTTCATCGTCAAGGTTACAAATAGCGTGGGGGTTTGTTACCGCGCCTGCGCAGTTTGTGCTCTTAAAGCCTCCTCAGACAAACCTTTTACAATAAGTGTCTAATATTTTGATATCGGGCAGCCCACTACTAGCGGTCTTTACCTCCTGCCGAGGAGTTCCCATATCACAGGAGTGGTGGTTCACTAGAGTACCTCTCGAGTTCGCGACTAGGATGTGCGGTCCTTTATTGTCGACTTATCCCTCATCTGAGACTGTCCCCTGCGACGAGTCCACCGTACCTGCGCCTTCGAGTTTGGTCTCATGCCCGAGACCCCCTCGGACACCATTCGTCGGGCATGAACCATGTGCCCAATAGAGGCGCCCCCAGCTTCTATTTGCCCGGCTTTTTTACTCGGAGAGACAGTCAGGTTGCCCTGGATTCCGACTCTCCTCACGCGTGTAGTGCAACTCAAGTTCCGTTCCGACGAATGGTAATCTTCTTTTTCCCTTTTTAGTCTCGTCGACCGCTTTCTTCTCTTCTAGTTTTTTATTGCTCCCGTGGTGAGCACGGACTACCCAATTTTGGACGTAAATTGGCAACCGCGATCCCTTGGTCTTTTACCCTTCCGGTGGGATCTCCTCACCGACTACGCCGCAGGTCTTTCGATTCGAGGCGGCACCCTCACTACCCGAACACCGTTGTTGTCGGTACCTGGATGACCTTTTATAAAATGTCGTCATCTTCAAAGGCCCAAGCTGGGGGCCTTTGCGCCGCTCGTCGTGAGCTTTCTCCCTGACCATCAACGGCCACAGTGGCTACCTGGGAGCGTCCTTTTGGTGCGAATGCGGACTGTCGTTTGGGCTTTGATTGCCCACGATATATAGCCGATACTTGTATCCGTTTTCGACAGTATTTCCAAGTATGGTTTTTCGTTCCGCATCGCGTGCATTCGTTGTCAGATTTCCATTTATCGACAACCTTCTGGTTGACGCCCTGGTGTGCTTCCGACCACACCGTAAGTCTAACCTCCCCCTTCGGTACCACCGACCCTTCTTTCTTCACCTTTCCTTCCCCAGCCTTTTTCTTCTGGTAGTCCGCCTTTTCCTTAGCCATTTACTGCCTCTTTATACGCTTCGCGGGGGCCGTGGGCTTCGAATCCTCGAGCTTTCTTTTCTCGCCTCGTGTCGCGCCGGACGGACTGCCTCCTCGAAGATCTTTTCTTTCCTTGAAATCTTCTTCCGCTCGGGTTACGGTCCTGACTGCTTCCAACCATTCCCCATCCTCGACATATTCTCTATGTGAGAGCCGTCGCAATGCTGCGACAGGGAGTTCGTCTTCAATCATTTTTCTCCAGGCTATCCCGGTGACTCTTGCATGGATATTTAAATTTTCCATTTCCATCAAGAATTTTGCGATATCACCGCGATATTTGACCAAACCCATTTCTTGTAGGGATTTATCTGCTTCTTGGGTGGGTCCGAAGCGTCGCAGGACTTGTTCAGCAACATCGTGCCAGAACTCGTATCCCTCTTGTCTCGTATAACCAATTTCTCCCATCATTTGTCGTCGGTAGGTTAACGCCACTGTTGCGACTTCTTTCCCGTCCATGGGGCTTATGGCATATCGGATTCGTTGTGCCTCGTTTTCCCATTGCCAACTCTTTTGTCCAAAATAATCCGTACATGTCACTAGCCACATAGGTATATCCTGTTGTTTCTTGTTTCGAAACATGGCAGGGGGTTCCGCTGGGACTCGTGTTCGTTGTCCCCAGGCGTTGGCCATGACCCGTGAGAACAGGTTAAACTGTTCGTCGTTCTCGGGGTCATAGTCATCTTCTTCTGGCTGGGGTGCGGGTCTCTCGTCCCCTCTTCCTTTCCTTCGCTCGTCTGGTTTTCTACCAGATCCTTCTCCTTCATCATCGGGGTCTCCTCCCCCTCCTCGACCTGGAGCTCCTGCCGCTCCGTATCGTGGTGGTGGTGGTGGTGGTCTTCCTCCCCCCGCCCCTGAAGCCTCTTGTGTCGGATCTGACACCTTGCCTTTCCCTTCCACCTGACCCAACAACTGTTCCACCAGGGCCTTAAGCACCGCGATCTCACCATCTTGGGCTTCTCGAGACTCCTGTTGTCGTTGCAGCTCATCCCTTACGAGATTGATGCGCATGTCGTGATTTTCCAGCTCCCGTTTATGTTGTTCCTTTATTCGAACAATCTCTTGGTAGAGGAGTAGGTCCCGATGCATATACTGTTCGCCAGTTCATTGTACTGCTTCGTGGAGATGAGAGGTGACAGCCTCATGTCAGGTCTGTCGCTCATCTGTTTCACCAAGTCGTTCCGCGACTTGGGTGGCGAAGCTTTCTTGGACCTACTGAAATTCCAAGTCCAAAAGCTGAACTTGCTCGTCTATTCGGGTGAGTTCTCGACTGACTATCGGGACGCCAGATTTCAACCGATTTTTGACGGTTACCAGTTCTTGGGCCATTAATAAGATCTTTGTCGGGAGGGAATTGAATGCAAGATGTTGCCTACCTTGGCTGACGGTGAGCTTTGGGTCAAACCGGGCGAGGATCTGATCTAATCATCGGATCCGAACGGCTATGAGGGATTCGCCTGTGGGTTCCGGCGTTCGGCGACCTCCTGGGCGTCGTCCTTTTCCGCATTTGGCTAGGGAGCCTAATCCGACAGGAGAGCGGGGTGTTCGGTCTGCCGAATGTGATCGGGCAAGGCGGGTTACGGTGGTTTCCACGCTTGGAGCTTGGACAGAGGAGAGTTCGTCTCCTGCGTCTACCGCTTCTCCCTCTTGCCATTCCATGGCCTCAGGGGCTTTGGGGTCAGAAGCCATCTTTGTGGTTCCTATAAGGAAAACTTATCTTTTGTTTCCTCACCAGACTATCGGTATCTCAAAACGCTGACTTGAGCGTTGATTACTTTCTGGGTACTGGGTGTACCAGATAGAGTTTGATTTCTCCGAAGGGCTGTGGTGGGTGAAGTTTTCGCCGTACCTGTGTTTGTGTAGTGTGGCGATATCTTCCCGAGTAACGGAATTTTCTGGGTTAACCCACCAGAAATAGGATTCGTAGTAGGGCTCTTGTGTCCCTAGTTCGAGTATAGGGGTAAGGACTTCGTCTATCGCGAGAGTCCTCAACCGTCTTGGTTCGAAAGGTTTTTTGGGTTTGGGAGTATGCGTGTCTCTGCCAAACATTGGTCTCGGTAACGATGAGAAGTATCAATATACTGTTAGGTGGTAGCTTCGGCGTGAGGTATTCCGACAGCTAGGACCTTGATCGTAATTATATCGCAGAACTCGTTAAGAAGACACGAGTAATGTAGGCTAGATATAATTATTCACTTCGAGGTAGATCGTCGCACTATTGGTAACGATACAAACGTGTAGATAACTTATTATATTGATAAGATCTCTTCTCCGTGCTTGTGGTTCTTTAATAGCAGCGAAGATGCTTCGATATTTATATTCCACGTCTGCGCAATCGCGGTATACATGCTAACTCTATACTAACAAAGTACCATGCCCGCAACTCTGCGAACTTCACCTGAGTGCGAACACTCGTTGACCCTGAAAACTCTCTCCCACACCTCTTGTTCCCATAGCCAACTTATCTGTCTGCGCTTCCATTATTCCTGATGGTGTGGAGACCACGTCAGGTGTCCGCTCATCCGTTTATCCGTTGACAACAATGGTTACGAATCATCTTGCCCCCATGCTTGTTGAAGGTAGTCCAACTCGCTGGACAGAAGATGGCCATTCTTCTTTGGTTGGCTCCGTCGAGAATTCGGTATACAACTGCATCTCGTATTCTGGTCTTCCGGCATTACACGACTTGTCCTCGGGATCGTACCTATAGGCATTTTCCCTCGGACTCCATCTTTTACCAACTTGTCCTCTGTGGATGCACCAGATCCACTTACTGGGTATTGTTACCGCCTTCATACTCTACACGACTTTGTAGGTACGAGGGGACTAACTTTCGTTCACAACGTCCTGTTACCTTCAACCCACTCTTCAGACTGCCTGTCTTCAATTGTCTGTAACATTATGCGCCGTCGTGCGATTCACCTGCCTGCACCTGCATAAGGTGCCCGAAGCTCTCCCCTCACATATCCTGCGAAGAGGATCCTGTCAGACGGATGGCTGCGACGTATACGGTGTTATAGGATGGGTTCCATTGATAGTTGTCTTTGGTGTTGGGACGCAACAACCCAGGCGGCTAGTGATGACGCGCCGTCCCAACGCCGGGGCTGGAGGGGCGTGTTAGCTTTTTCCTCCGAAGTTCGTGTGCGTCAAGGTAGGGTAACCTTACCCTGTAAATCCTTACCGGGAGTCCGTGCGCCTAACACCACAGTGGCCGTTGATGGCCAGGTAGAAAGCTCGAAGCGAGCTGTGCAATGGGCCCCAGCTTGGGCATTTGACGATGACGACATTTTATAAAAAGTGATCCTGGGACCGACAAGGACGTTGATCTGGTAGTGAGGTTACCACCTCGAATCGAAGACCTGCGGCGTAGTCGGTGAAGGAATCCCACCGGAGGGCTCAAATAGCGAAAAAAAGCATACCGGTTGCCATGCTATGACAAACATGGGTAGTCAGTGCTGACCATAGGAGCCATAAAAAGGCATAAGCGAAGGAAGCGGTCGACAAGCGACAAAGGGAAAGAGAAGATAACCATATGTCAGCACAGGACTTTAGTTGCAGGAGACGCGAAGGGCGGTCGAACTTTGGGGCAACCTTAAATTTCTCTCCAGGTATATCACCGGGCACAAGAAGCTAGCGGGGCCTCTATGTTTTACGAGGTCCATGCTTTGACGAATAGTGTCGGAGGGGATCTCGGGAGTAAGACCAACTCGAAGGCGAAGGTACAATAGACTCCTGGCAGGGGACAGCCTCACATGAGGGATAAGTCGACAATAAAGGGCAGCATATCCTAGTCGCGAACTCGAGGGCTACTCCAGTAAACCACCACCCCTGTAATATGAGAACTCCTCGGCAGGAGGTAAAGACGGCTAGTAGTGGGCTGCCTGATATTCAAATAGTAGAGACTTATCGTAAAAGGTGATCTGAGGACGCTTTAGGAGCCGTAACTGCACTGGCATGGAAACCAACCCCCACATTCATCAGCAAAAATTAATCCTGCGTGTAAGGCGCGGGCGCTGCGTCCCGACGCATCCGACGTCGTTTTTCCGTCCTCTGCGTCCCCAGCGTCCTGACGCCATTCCCAACGCCGATTGCGTCCTGACATGACGTCGGACCTTACCCACAACCCGCCGGCAGCCCACATCTCCTGCTCTTCTCCCGCCCCGTATCTCACGTCCTGACGGCTCTTTTGCTCCCTCGCATCTCCACAGGATCCGGACGCCTCCCCAAGGTACCCCCTTTTCCTTATGCTTCCGGGCGTGCTCATAACAACTTGCCGCCCATATCACCCTCGTGATTCCTGCCAGTGTGCCTCCTCCTACTACTATCATGCATAATTGGTTTGTTTCTAGAAGTTTCTATTCCTCTATGTCTATATCTCTACTATATACTTGTCTATTATACACGTTTATCGTCTACTCGTGATCGTGACGCTACATCTCCGTCGGAGAGCGCTATAGCCCACCTCTAGCCTACGTCGCTCCACGAGTTTATTTTATTATACAAGCCCCCTCTGTGATCCTAATAGATCTCGTTAAACGTGCGTAAACCGATCCGACTGTTGACAAGCCAGCACCGGTCTGTCCTCGGTATCAGATGCGCCAGGCCTAAGATCGTCCCAATATCCACAATTGTGAGCTCTCAGGTAATGTCTCTGAGCTGAACGGTTACCAGACCGTGTACGTCCGACGGTCGTCCGGAGTCTACCAGGCTCATGAATTGAACCCCGGCGAGGCGATAGACCGGATCCTGATGCATATAGCCCAACCGGATTTTGAACAGAGCTATGACCCTTGCCGGGAGACGACCCCTGAGCACACCCTACATATTCTCCCTACCAGCCTGTATCGAAACGCAATCGTTCCGACTGGTCTGGTTACGGAAGAGTCGAGCACCTGTGCATCGGGCCCTGTGTATGTCGTGAACACCTGACTCCTGGAACGCAAGAACGGGGATCTCCAGTTGCGTCAGTAGTTCCACCGGCAATGCTCGAAGTATCGCCGGATTTTCCGGCAGTCGGCGCTCCGGAGGCAGGCTCAGTCTGCTATATCGCATCAATTCTCGACAAATCGTCTCCGGGGATATATCGCATGCTGTGCCAAAATCAACAACGTTGTGGATATTATCACCACGTCTCTTCAGAATCCTACAATGGGCTGGTGGGGTTGGCGCAGGCCTGGTCTTCTCTAAATGTTCTACTAGCTTAGTTGGTAAATTAGCTCCTGCACATTGAAGGAATTCCAAGTTCAAAAGTGTCATGCGGATCGCATGTTGTCGACTGTAGCTGCTTAGAAACTGTCGTGCTGCGTCGATTTTATTTCAGCGTCGCCATCCATCCTTGATTTGCTCCTCATGTGCGAGCTCTCCATACTCGGTAGAATATATGGGAATATTGCCGAACATGTAGATGTGATCGCGAAAGTGACTTATTAGAAACATCTTAACAAAGTTGAAATTAGATTCGGAATGTATCAATTCCATACGTTGGTGGTTCTCTTCTTCACGATTGTCGTAACGGATCCGGCGCCGTTGGGATGGGGGCACTCGCCCCCTCATCTGGGCTCTCTGACTACGCAGCTCCTTCCGTAACTCATCCGCCTTCTCTTGCGTCCGTTTGGATATGCGAAACTCTAAGAAGATGTCCTTTGTCTCGTGGAACTGCGTCACATATTCTTCCATATAAGATATTGTCTCGGGTGTGTGACTTTGGTATTGAGCCATCATGGTAAAGACAAGCAGTGACCTGACACATGTGAGCGCACGTCTGAAGGGTTGCACCTGCGTACTATCAGGCTGTCTCAACGCCACAGCGAGAACTCCCAACAATCAATGCCCGAGATTCCTCATCTCTTTTCCTTGCCACTGGGTAACCTCCCTGTAGGCCTTTTTGGGGACAAAGAATCCGGGTAAGGGGCCAAAGCTTTCCAGGCCTCGTCGAAGCCCTGCTGTCACGCCTGCTTTTTTGAGAAATCCCTGAATCCAGTCTATCATATGATTGAAGAGTCCTAGATATATTGTATGGAGCATATCCGGCTTGTGCAGATCAGGTGTCGAAACTCTCACGAGTCCTTGAAAAACGTTTTGCCCCCTCTTGATACCATGAGTTTGATTCGTGTAGCGAGCGTGAGCAGCGTCGTGGGTCTCGGAATCTAGGGACGTGTTTTCGCGTTCGTCGCATTCATATCTTGCGTAATCTCTAGCACGATGGTGGCCAGCTCGGCTTCCTAATTCTTCTGGAGGCACCTCACATTTAGGACAGGCATTGGATTTGATCCCGTGTAGGGTACCATTTTCCATATGGTCCGCAATCCACCCTGACATTATCGGGAAGCATCTCCGGATCTTGCCGTCAGCACAATCAATAGGGGCACCCTCCCGCGCCGCACCGTTCAATGGTGCAAAAATGAGTTCGAATATGCCACGGAGTGTGTCGGCATTTATCAGTCTCTGGAGTTTGTCGGCCCTAGAGGACTTTGCGAGCTTGGGCGGAATGGGCAATAGCCCATGAAGGAGAATTGCCATTGATCCAGGTCTGGTACGTATTGTCGACGGAAGATTTCCGATCGTCATATAAACCGGCCATGCTTTTTTGTCTCCGTAGAAGTTGGTGAGATTCGTCTGATCTGACATCCCAATGATTGGAACCCCAGTCGCCGCTTCCGGGAGTGTTTCCTGTGATCTATTAGTATGCTTTCACATAAAAGATGTGATGCGGCAGTACTTGGACGTATCTTTTCCGACAAAATGAACATTTGATCGGCATAATGGAATTCGGCGCCGCCGATTTCGGGCGTCCAGTGTGGGTGATAGTAGTGTGATGTTGTCGACGTCTCAATGTTAACGTGTGCGGATGACTGGAGATGCTGGGCCTAGCACTGTGCACCCTGATCTATCACCAGCCGTCGAACAGGTTTAGCGTTGTGTGTCCCAACGTCACCTGGTATCAGCTGGTTATCATCTTGGGTTCACAGGAAACGACTGAAACACTAATGGACGCCCAAGGTGTCAGTTCTTGATGCATCTTAATTCTTGGAAACAATTCAAACAATTCATGATTCTTTCAAACCATCTTGAATGTCTGAGAGTTGTATATATAATGTGGGTTGATCACAACAGCAGCAAGTTCATACCAAGGGTAATCCGACATCCACAACATCCACAACATCGACAACATCCTCTATATTCACAAGACTAGAATCTCCAAATCAACTATCAATAAGAACAAACCCTCAACGGACATGGCGCAAAATATCAACATGCAGTACGTATTCATGCAAAATGCCGGAGTCCTTTTGCCGGGAGGGACAGATCAACTCCGGCCTAGTTCGCTTCAAGGGGCAATCAGCATGCATCGCACCAACCCAGGCGGTCGAGCAATTAGTGATCATAAGCTAAACATGGGCTTCACACAAGTCCAGGCGCAAAAGGAAATGTACACAGAGTGGCGGAACTGTGTGAAGGATCAGATGATAGCAAGGGGCTTTGCGCCAGCAGGGCGAACGGCTATAGAGTTCCCTGATGCCGACTTCCTGCCAATATACACATGCATGAGGACCTTGCGTGCAGCCTACGATCTCATCGTCTTCCCAGTGGCAGCCAATGATATGCATCGTCTAGAGGAGATCGAGGAGGCATTCGTGGAACTGGTTAAGGACAGTTGCCCGAAGGTGAATGACACAAATAACAAAGGCAAAATGGTAGTGCCAGATCCCGCAATCCCCGCTGGGCAGGTCGTCGTGGACGCATCATTACTACCGCCAGGGGCCCCAAATCAGTGGGGGGCTGCGACGACTATAGGGAACCCAGGGCAACTTCCTCCAAATCCTCCCCCAGCCCACGTCCCGGCTGCCGGACAAGGCGGACAGGCTCCCCCGGGTGCGGCTGGTCAAAACGTACTGGCTGCACAAGTCAACATCCCTGCTGCCGGACAACTCGGACAGGCTCCTGCGGGGGCGGCTGGTCCAAACGTCGATGCTGCCGGACAACTCGGAAAGGCTCCTCCTGGTGCGGCTGGTCCCAACGTCGCTGCTGCCGGACAACTTGGTCAGGCTCCCCCTGGTGCGGCTGGTACAAACGTACCGGCTGCACAAGTCAACGTCCCGGCTGCCGGACAACTTGAATAGGCTCCTCCGGGTGTGGCTGGTCCAAACGTACCTGCTGCACAAGTCCACGTCCCTGCTGCCGGACAACTCGGACAGCCTCCTCCGGGTGCCGCTGGTCCAAACGTACCGGCTGCACAGGTCAAGGTCACTGCGGCCGGACAACTCGGAGAGGCTCCTCCTTGTGCGGCTGGTCCAAACGTCCCTGCTGCCGGACAACTCGGCCTCCGGCTCCCCTGGGTGTGGCTGTTCTAAACGTCCCTGCTGCCGGACAACTCGCACAGGCTCCTCCGGGTGTGGCTGGTCCAAACGTTGATGCTGCGGGACAACTCGGACAGGCTCCTTCGGGTGTGGCTGGTACAAACTACCGGCTGCACAAGTCACCGTCACTGCTGCCGGACAACTCGGAGAGGCTCCTCCGGATGCGGCGGGTCCAAACGTCGCTGCTGCCGAACAACTCGGACAAGCTCCCCCTGGTGCGGCTGGAACAAACGTACCGGCTGGACATGTCAAGGTCCCTGCTGCCGGACAACTCGGACAGGCTCCTCCCGGTGCGGCTGGTCCAAACTCCCCTGCTGCCAGACAACTTGGCGTCAGGCTCCCCCGGGTGTGGCTGTTCTAAACGTCCCTGCTGCCGGACAACTCGGAGAGGCTCCTCCGGGTGCGGATGGTCCCAACGTACCTGCTGCACAAGTCAACGTCCCTGCTGCTGGACTGCTCGGACAGGCTCCCCCTGGTGATGTTCCTGCGGCGGGTCCATATATACCTGTTCAACCTGGTAATGATCCTGCGCACCCACAAATGGTACGTGATTCAAGTTCACCGGATAATGACCCCGCGCCGGCGCCCATGTTACCTCATCCACGGGATATTGGCCCCGTGGCAGTCCAAAACCAACCTGTTGCCCGGGGCTTTCGCCCGGCACCCAACTGTAGGCGCACAGGTTAGTCACTTCCTAAATCATCAGCCTGTTGCAGGTTTTTACTTACTGACTTATGAGATACAGATTGGAGCGCTCTACTTGGGCGTCCGCGCGCCGCACGTATCGTTTATGTCCTGCCTTCGCGACGTCGTCTGGCACTATCCCAGTTTGAAAGAAATAAGGTAAACGTCGCCCCAAACTATAACTTACTCCATTGGCGTCCCCCTCATGTCAATGGGGTAGTGTTCGCCAAGTTGGATTCCTATGACATCCGTGGAATGTCAGCTCTGATTTACAGATCCGTACCTCACCACCGAATCCGCTACATACTTGGAGCTACAGGCGAAGGGCGTAGAAGGTTACGTAAATCTCCTATGCGAGAGTTGGATAGCATGGATTATGTCTTCATCGACCGCGAGGAAACCGTAAGAGCTTGGCTCCTTTCAAATCCAGTGCGCCACGACCCGCTGGATCTCATAGTGTACTGTTACCGTGATCGGGGTTCAGAACGGCAAGACACCCTGGGGCTGAGGAGAGTCGACTATCTCAATCAAAATGACGTCCGAAACTGGGCCCATGATCTGGCACAACGTATAGGCCAGATGCATTCCCGAGAATTATTCGATGACAGACCTGCTGATCGGGAGGGTAGTGATACGGACGACCCGTGTGAGGATGATACCTCTCATTTATCTGAGTCGTCCTCGGGCCTCTCAGACTCTGCGCATGGAAGTGAGATCCTGTTTACAATATTGCCACGTCCGCCTTTAGGACACGCTAAATGGCCGGCTAATCGTATCCCACTTCTTGCCAAATCGTTGAGCAAGCAGAATCGACAGCTACCATTAAGCGTCCTGCATCGCCCGGCTCAAGGCGAAGACATGCACGGCATACAGTTCGATGAGGATTATCGCATTGAGGACTAGCCTGAAAAACGCCGTTTGAATTACCTTATCAAGGACTATCGGAGATCCGAAGAGACGCGGAAACATCGTGCTGCTTTCGACGCCGAGAGCACAGAGGACCCTAAGTCTAAGAGAGTGCGTACGGGTGCTGGTCAGGAGAACTTGACAGGAGAACTGATCGATTCAATGGGACACCGATTATCGGCGATGTCTACCTAGATGAGCCGTGGATTAGTTTTCTGGACTCTCATTTCAAAGAGTCATTGATTGTTTCCTATCCTTTTATCGTTTGATCATTGTGTGTGTAGCTCAAAGCGATGTTTAGTCTCGTTCTTTCTAGATCGTGTTCCCGTCCCGTATACGTCCAGAATGTGATGTTCCGGTAAACAGTCGACGTTTGTGCGCCAAGACTTCTGCGATTGACGATGCGGCTCTTATCGTGGCTCAAACCCTTGTGTGATCGTCAGAGGGGGGGATCATGCCGATTGACGACACACCACATCGTACCCCATAGGGCTATCACAGAACGAACCTCACACACACAAACGCCTGGCGAAATTCCAACAGTCCGACACGCCCACAGCGCCGCACAAGTTGTTGTCTACGCGCAGTATAACAAGGCCACCTACTGCCCATCCTTCCCCTCTACACCATCCGTCTAGCGTTCACTTCCACACATCTTCTCCCCTCGTCCGTATATCAAATGGCTCCATTGAGAAAAACGCATGCCTCGGGGAAAGGTCAATGTAAGGACTATCTCTTCATCAATTTAAGAGCGCATTACCTTAACGTTTCTGTTATTCCCAGACGCCAAACAATCCAGCCCCCGGGGGTTGACACCACCAGCGCAAAATGCTGAAGAAGCCATCCTCGTGCAGCTGCCATTGCCGGTGAGGCGTCAAGGACGTAAGAAATTTTCTCTGTTTAGCATGATCACACATTCCAGAATGTCCAGATATGATCTAACTTTTTTAACTTCAATAGTCGTTCATTGAGGTCTGGTGCAAGACCACCCTTTGAGCCAGCTGTAGAGGATTCTAGGTAAGGGTCAAACGTACTACGCATATGTCAGAAATTTGCGACCTAACAACGGCTGGAATCAGGGGGCGCTATGGGGCGATATCCTACTCTAAAAGCTGGTGTGGGTTCTTGAATGCTTGCGAGCCTACAGCTGCGTACAAGGGATGGCGCCAACAAGTCAAAGCATACATCACGGTGCTCGGGTGGAACCCTACGAGTCAGACTGGCACCCAAATGGACTCCGTACTCAGTTTCGCAAGCTCCCTCACGCCTGTCAAATGCCGAATCAAATCAAGCAAAACAAAGCACCGCCCCGAAGACGTCGATGAAGTCGAACGTCAAATAAGAGTGTTGGTTATGGACACAGCCAAGAAGCTTCGGGCGACGAATGATTGTCTCCATGCGGAACGGGCAGAGGATCTAATAGATGCAGAAGTCAGTGATGTTCAGAGTAAGTGTACGCCCCCATTTACATTATGTGATTCTACGACTAGTACTCACAGTTTTTCCAGTGGCCCAATACGATTGGGCCTCTCCGTACTGCCAAAGGCCGATCAGGATCCACATTATTGGACGAACAGGCGCAACGAAAGCTGGCCACCCCTTCTTGCACTACCCCTGGTATGACGAAGACTCAAGCGGAGGGATTGCGTGGGGAGTCTTAGCAACGCCAAACTTGCAATCCCTACTTGGCGTGCTCAAGCGACAACATGGGGAGGACCCCATCCTATATCCCCGATATCTCATCGGGGCAACTGGGCAAGGAGCCAGCGCATTACGCTGGCGACTGTCAAACCCCCTCCCCCTCTTGGAGCTCATATTTTTATATAGAGACCATGACATCCGTGTGTGGCTGCTCGCTAAGCCTGGCAAAGATCCTCTTGATCTCCTGGTTCTGGAGTTACCCCAGGATCAGGGAGAGGGCCGAGACGAAACCCCGGCACCAGCCTCCGGTGGACATCCATTTTTCGATCGTAGGCTTGAGACCGGTTGGGCCAGTGGGATGACATCGGAGCCGGGGACGACGATGACAACGACGAGATTGTCAACGACCGCAGCGGCAGCCAAGACGAAGACAATGTCGATCACAGTCACCACGACGATGATCGGGTGCCGCCCGGACAGGTTCACACTCCTGATCGCTGAGGTAGAGACATTATTCAAGGTGACGAAGTAAGTTTTCTTTCATTTTCATTCAACATCTTATCTAATCATATATCTAGGCCGACGACGGGGACAGCGGTGAATCGGAGCGTGGGACCCCCTCAGGGAGCGATTAGTCTCCCGTCGGAGATCCACCAGGCAGACCTACTGGGGATTTACGACACCGGGATTCAGACACTGGGCCATCTGAGAAGGAGCGGGCTAGAGTCCTGAGGGCTATTGTTCAAAAGGATCCCTGGCTTGCAAAACTCTGGAAGACTCCCGAACAAGAGGCTGTGGCGGCCCGACCAGGATTGGGAGCTGTGGTGAGCAGGACTAGAGAGAATCGTGGCCCAGGGCGTGGGCACGACGGAACTGGAGACAAACCTGCCGCCAAATCAGAACCACCAGAAGATCGCAATATTCATCGGGTCAAGTCCCCCACCCCTGCGCCTGAGACGTTTCCTCGAGCAGAGTCTACCCCCCCTCCCCCGACCCCTTCTCACTCAGCCACCACTTCTCCTGCGCCAACACTGAGCGTTCCTCATCATACCACAAACCCCCACCCCCCCTAGCAAATTGCAGCAGGGGGATCTCGGGATACACGCCCCCCAAATGCGACAAATACGGCCCACGCGCCCAGCCCCAAACAACACAACAAACCTAAACCCTTGACGAACACTGCCCCCGACGGGGGAGAGGCCGTGGAGGGCGTCACAGAACAGGAACTTGAAGGTTCTTGCCACTTCCCGATTATTTTTTTCACTCCACCCCAAAAATTCCAGATTACATCTACACGCTTCCAGGACGTCCTGTATTCTCTTACCTTTTCGTGTCAGCTACACACTTCCTAGACGTCTCATATTCTTTACATATTCGTGTTCCTATCCCCTGTATAATAGTCATCAATTCCTTGTACCCCCTTACTTTGGCGTCTGGTATTCGGTACTTTTAGGATCTCGTTGCCAGTTACTGTATTTGTGCACATCGCATTAGTAGACATGATCCGCCTGCGTCAGATTATTCACAAGGTTGTATTCCTTGCATACAGATTTCAGGCTGCTGAGTGGTGCTGATTCGCTGTTCAGAGATGAGAGTAGATACTCCTATTCATCTTTGGGTGTGGTGCGTGTTTTCCGTGCAACCTCGTGGTCAATCAATGCTGATTGCAGGTAGCATACGCCCAGCCGGCAACATTTGCGCGACCATCATTTCGCTTATTTTTTCCGACGCCAGACACCGGCGTGTGGGGACCTATGGATTTCAGCTCCAAAGCCCAACGTGAACCTTCACAATCCCAAAGGCCCATTTCTTAGGGAAAATCTCCACCTTCGGACTCTGCGTTCCTTGTAGTTCTCCCGACCACAGTATGATGTGTCCTATGAATGTTACAATTGTCTGTGTAGCGGGCGCCGCCACGATGGCAATGATTCCAATAGACATTGTAGGAAATTCTTTCACTCTCATACCGAGTGATAGTCGGGGCATAGTTATGTCTGGTCCGGCGTGAACCACAATGTTGTATTCCGCACAAGAAGTTTTCAGGGAGCTAAGTGGAGCAGATTCGCCGTTCGGAGATGTGAGTGTGAGGCGCACGGACTCCCCGTAGGGATTTACAGGGCAAGGTTACCCTACCTGGACGCACACGAACTTCGAAGAAAAACGATAACCTCCACCTCCGGCCCCGGCATTGGGACTGCGCGTCATCACGGGCCGCCTGGGTAGTTGCGTCCCAACACAAAGGACCACTATCAATGGGACACATCTTATAACACCAGATACGTCGCGGCCGTCCATCCGCCCGGATCCTGTTCGCAGGATATATGAGGGGAGTCATTCGGGCACCTTGTGCAAGTGAAGGCAGGTTAATCGGACGACGGTGCATAAAGCTACAGATGCTTCAAGAAGGACAGTCGAAATGTTGGGTTGGAGGTAACGGGACGTTTTGCACACAAGTTAGTCCCCTCGTACCCACAAAGTCGTGTGGGGTATGAAGGAGGTAACTATGCCCAGTAAGTGGATCGGGTGAATCCACAGAGGACAAGTTGGTAAAAGATGGAGTCCGAGGGAAAAAGCATATAGGTACGATCCCGAGTCCAAGTCGTATAATGCCAGAAGACAAGAATACAACCTGCAGTTGCAGGTTGAATTCTCGACGGAACCAACAAAGGAGATTGGCCATCTTCTGTCCAGCCAGTTAAACTACCTTCGGTGAACACGAGGGTAAGATAATTCGTAACCATCATTGTCAACGGATAAACAGATGAGCTGACACCTGACGTGGTCTCCAGACCTTCCGGAATAACAGAAGCGCAGACCGATAAGTTGGCCAGCGGAGCAAAAGGTGTGGTAGAGAGTTTTCAGGGTCTACGAGTGTTCGCACTCAGGTCAAGTTCACAGAGTTGCGGGCAAGGTACTTAGTTAGTATAGAGTTAGCATGTATACCGCGATTGCTCAGACGTGCAGTATAAATATCAAAGCATCTTGGCTGCTATTAAACACAACAAGCACGGAGAAGAGATCTTATCAATATGATAAGTTATCTAAACTTTTATATCGTTACCAATACTTCGACTATCTATACCGAAGCGAGCCATTATATCCAGCCTACATTACTCGTGTCTTCTTTACGAGTTCTCCGATATAATTAGGAATAAGGTCCTAGCTGTTGGAATACCTCACGCCGAAGCTACCACCTAACACGAAGTGCCCTGCTACTAACGAGTCGTGCCAGCCTTGGGCTATCTCGGTCTGAAGGGCTACGTCATCTGGGATGTATAACCCATTTTTGTTGTATACTAACCTGTCTACTTCTAGCCATTCATCCCGCATCTTCTTTCTACTTTCTCTTATCCTGACTAGTTCACGGCCCTGTTCCTGCCACATCTCATCCTTATTGCCAGCCACTCTAATCTTGTCCAAGAATGCATCATTCATTGTTCGCGTCAGGGGTGAATTCAGGTGAGAACTTGATAACATTTTCCTTTCGTTCATTAGCCGAGGGTGATAGCCGATATTAGCTGCGCTAAAGAGTTCATTATCTCGCGTGTCTGCGTGAAGAAAAAATATTGAGACTGCATCTTGTTTAGCTGTTAGGCGCACGGACTCCCCGTAAGGATTTTCAGGGTAAAGCTACGCTACCTTGATGCACAGGAACTTTGGAGGACAAAGATAACACCTCCCTCCAGCCACGGCGTTGGGACGGCGCGTCATCACTGGCCGCCTGGGTAGTTGCGTCCCAACACCAAAGACCACCATCAATGGAACACATCCTATAACACCGTATAAGTCGCGGCCGTCAGTCTGACTGGACCCTGTTCGCAGGATATATGAGCCGAGACCTTCGGGCACCTTATGCGGGTGGAAGCAGGTCAATCGGACCACGGCGCATAAGGTTACAGACACTTGAAGACCGGCAGTCGGAAAGGTGGGTCGAAGGTAACGGGACGTTGAGAACGAAAGTTAGTCCCCACGTACCTACAAAGTCGTGTAGAGTATGAAGGCAGTAACTATACCCAGTGAGTGGATCGGGTGCAGCCACAGAGGACAAGTTGGTAAAAGATGGAGTCCGAGGGAAAATGCCTATAGGTACGATCCCGAGGACAACTCGTGTAATGCCGGAAGACCAGAATACGAGATGCAGTTGTATACCGAATTCTCGACGGAGCCAACCAAAGAAGAATGGCCATCTTCTGTCCAGAGAGTTAGACTACCTTCGACGAGCACGAGGGCAAGATAATTCGTAACCATTGTTGTCAACGGATAAACTGATGAGCTGATACCTGACGTGGTCTCCACACCATCAGGAATAATGGAAGCACAGACCGATAAGTTGGCTATGGGAGCAAGAGGTGTGGGAGAGAGTCTTCAGGGTCTACGAGTGTTCGCACTCAGGTGAAGTTCGCAGAGTTGCGGGCCAGGTACTTAGTTAGTATAGAGTTAGCATGTATACCGCGATTGCTCAGAGGCAGAATATAAATATCGAAGCATCTTCGCTGCTATTAAAGAACAACAAGCACGGAGAAGAGCTCTTATCAATATAATAAGTTATCTACACGTCTATATTGTTACCAATACTTCGACGATCTACCTCAAAGTGAATAATTATATCTAGCCTACATTACTCATGTCTTCTTAACGAGTTCTCCGATATAATTACGATAAAGGTCCTAGCTGTTGGAATACCTCACGCCGAAGCTACCACCTAACATTCGCGGTGATGTATCTCTTGGGTTTAGGTCGCTTGATCTGAAACCTATTTCACCTCGCTCCGTATTTCCTAAATTGTCTAGTTCCATCGCGTTGGTGTTGCTAATTTGCTCAATTATTAGTTGTGCTATCCGATCTCGTGCTTTAAAGACGCAGTCCGCTTTGTCATGATTTCGAAGTATGACCTTACCTTTTCCGGTGTAATCTGGATCTATTACACCACCGCCCAGTGCTATTCGCATCTTGCGAGCCATACCACTTCTTGCGGCTAGCCTTCCATAGGTTCCCTCTCGCAATCCTATCGCAATACCCGTTTCTACCATCGTCGGTCCTTTGGCTAGTACCATGCCCTCTGGCTAGTACCATGCCCTCTGGCCAGTACCATGCCCTCTGGCAAGGCAAAGATGTCATGATCGGCCGCAAACCGTGATCCATTTGTCGGAAGAATAGCTTTGTCCGAAACTTTCATTATGCTAAGGCTTGTGGGTTTGCGTTTTTCTAGGTTAAGGGCTGTTTCTGCACATCCCTTTTGATGAAATACAGAAATTTGAAAGTGTTCTGTTTTCAAAATTGACTGGTCAGTGTGACGAGCTCCCTCCTCAGGACTGTACTCCGGCCGTCTACTTAATTCATCAGGTTTCCCCAACTTGCTTCCTGGTCGATAGCCTATTTTGAGGTTGTAGTTCGTCAACTCTTGTGCCCATGGAATTTGCCGTTGGTTCCAGAGATCTTTGGTCAAAAAGGATTGTAGGTTTTGGTGGTCAGTGTATTCCGTCACGGGCTCTTCTTCTCCCAGGCGGTATGTTTTCAATTCCTTGAACACATCAATTATGGCCAGGAGTTGTTTGTCATGTATCTCGTAGTTTCTTTCAGCACTGTTTAGTTTTCGAGAATGGAAAGCTACCGGGTGAAGCCGTCTCCCCTGGTACTGAGAGAGTACGTATCCAAGCGCAAAGTCACTTGCTTCTGTCTCAACCACGGTCTTCCTTCCTGGGTAAAAATGCGATGAAATTGGTGCCGTTGTAAACCTCTTTTTCAACTCCTCAAACGCCTCCTCCTGCTCTCTTCCACAGTGAAAATCCTTGGGGTTGCCCTTCAATGTCTCAGTTATTGGCTTGTAAACTTTCGAGAAATCTTTGATTAATCGTCAATAGAAGTTTGCGAATCCAATGAAGATCTGGACTTCTTTAACCGATCTGGGGTGTGCCCAATTTTGAACGCTTTGCACTTTGCTATCCCTCATGGTGACGCCACTTGTCCTGACAATGTATCCTAGAAATTCGACTTCTTCATGGTGGAAGACCCATTTTTTCAACGAGACTGCTAAGTCATGTTGTTAAAGCCTGTCAAGGACTTTTTGGACTGGTTGGATATGCTCGTCCACATTTTCGGAGATTAGGATATCGTCAAGATAGATGACTACTCCGTAGTCCAAGAATTCCCTTAGGATTTGTTCATCATTGTCTCGAACGTTGCAGGAGCATTAACGAGTCCGAAAGGCATGACCTTATATTCGTACTGTCCGTATCTTGTATGAAAAGCCGTTTTATCTTCATCGCCTTTTCGCATTCGAATAAGATGATATTCATCTTTTAGATAGAGCTTAATGAATACTTTTCCGCCTGCAAGGGGGTCTCGTAGTTCATCCATGAGTGGTAGGGGATATTTATTCAGGATTGGCAACTTGATTGAGGTTCATATAGTCTACGCATAGTCATAGACTTCCATCTGGTTTTGGAATGAAAAGGATTGGAGTACCGTAGGGGGATTCCGTGTCGGCTATTTTACCCTGGGGGCGCATTTTCTTGAGGTACTTATCCAGCTCGTTCAACTAGTGTGCTGACATAGGGTAAATCGGCCTCCTAGGGGGCTCAGCTCCTTCTTTAAGGTTGATGGCATGATCAAAGGTTCTTCGTGGTGCCAACATCGTAGCTTTTTTCTCTTCAAAAAGCGCCTTATACTGTCAGTATAGTTTTGGCAGCGTTTCAAATTGTACTCCCCCTTCGTCTTCTCGTTCAATCCTTCCAACATACTGTGCTTGCTTGTCGTAAGCCACAGTTTCATCCCATTAACACAAATCCACCCGTGCTTCATCTTCTATATGACCAGGGCACTTCGCCATTTCCAAGACGCATTTCTGCAGGTCCGAGATATTTTTAAGTGGGTGTTGATCGTGCCACCACCTACAGGGTACGATTAAATCATATCTTCCTGCGTTCGCAATTTCGCAGGATATCATGCTTCGGTGACCGTTGGCACCGATTTCCAATAGAATAGGGTGGGTATAGAATGTTCCTCCATTAGGCGCGGTTTTGCCATCGAAGGTTGTGATTTTTAACGGTGAATCCCTACTAGCTCCGGGCGGGATCTCAAGCCCTCATGCTGTATCCTGGTTCATGAGAAAGATGTGTGAACCAGAATCTAAGAGTACGTTTATCCTATGTCTTCGCCCTCTTATTTCAATACATGCCTTCCCTTCAGGCCAGCCATACTGCCTGGGTTTTTTAATGGGTCTTGATCTTTCGCTCGGGTTTTGATGAAGTCTTTGCATCTAGTGTTCGTTACGGGGCGGGGCGGGGCGGGTTTTCCCTTTGTGACCCCGCCGTTACTCCGGCCCGGGGTCAACTCTTTTGCCGTTCCTCCCCGCCCCGTATGACACGGGGCCCTGGCCGGGCTGTGGGGCGGGGCGGGTATTTTACATTCCCCGCTGATTGCCTAGACGGCCCCCGTCTTCTTGTCCCCCACTCTTGCCCCTGTGCGGGGCCCCACTTATTCCTACGAGTGATATTCTCTGACTAAACAAATGGCAGGTTGAAATCTAAGGGGT